>Ga0114972_10000008_pt1 | contig 118974 bp, 84 predicted proteins | sample M_140807_EF_Meta_FD_87354 | JGI IMG/M metagenome (GOLD analysis project Ga0114972, IMG submission 87354) | Freshwater microbial communities from Lake Montjoie, Canada to study carbon cycling - M_140807_EF_MetaG | ecosystem: Environmental > Aquatic > Freshwater > Lake | place: Lake Montjoie... | reverse complement strand
GGCTTTTTCCTTCGCGTCTTCGCGGCGGTAGCCCTTGATCTCAACGACGAGACGCAAAAGGTCGTCGTCGCCGTGGCCGTCATCGACATGGACGATGAAGTCGGGGAAATACTTGCGAACCTCGGAGCCGTAGCGGTAGGGAACCTCGAAGCCGAGGTTGTGATTTTTCACGTAGGCCCGGACCTGGGGATGACCCTCGACGACACGGCAGAACTCGGCCTCCCAGTCGCTGTCGAAGATCACCCAGTTCACGTGGCACTTATCGGGTGCGGTCTGCCAGAGGGGGTTGCGGGAGGTGTTGAAATTGACGAAGCGGGTGGAGCCGGTGGCGTTGTAGGCATCGAGCATGGCGACGACGGGCCGATCGCCACGGTAGGCCTCCGTGATCCCGGTCGTGATCCGGTGGCAGGCCATGTCGGCAAGCTGCTCGTAGCGAAGCAGGGCCGGGTAGGTGCCCCCCTTGCAGACGAGGCAGGTGTCGAGCCACTGCTTCGTAATTCGCTTGAGCTGGCCGAAGAGGTGGAGCTTCGGCTCCTCCCCGGCATCGCGAAACTTCGTGTAGAGCAGGCGCTTCGTGAGCTCGTAGAGGACCGTCGCCTGCCGCATCTCCTCCAGGTGCTTGAGGCTCATGTCGGCCGACTTGCCGATGATGCCGGAGTTTTGCGTGATCGACGGGCCAACAAGATCGGGCGTCAGCTCGAGGATCGAGTCGGCGCTGAACGTCGCCTCCAAGTGGTCCTCTGGCAGCTCCACCCGGTAGCCCTCGACTCGCGGGAAGCGGATCTCCAGGTGATCGCGGTCTGGTTTGATCGCTTTCACGACCGTCGGCTTCATCGGCGGCTGCGGCGGAGCGATGACCGGCTTGGCAGTGAAGTCGAAGGGGATCCCAAAGACGTCGGCATACTCGACGTTGAAGAGACCTTTCTCATTGAGCTCGTACGACTGCCGCCGCAGCGACCGGCCTATGACCTGCTCACAGAGGAGCTGGGTGCCGAAGGCCCGGACTCCGAGGACGTGGGTGACGGTGTTGGCGTCCCAGCCCTCGGTAAGCATCGCCACCGAGACGACACACCGAATCCCGCCGCCGAGGGTGCCCGGCTTGCCGACGGTGTTCATCACCTCGCGGAGCAGGTCTTGATCGGAAAGATCGGCGGCGTCTTGCTGGCGGCCGGTGCGTTCCACGATCTCCCGACGGAAGCGCTCGATCTCGTCAGCGGCCATGGCCCGGAAGCCGGAATCGAGGGCGTCGCCTGATTCCAGCTGCTCGCTGTCGATGAGGAGCGTGTTGGGCTTGGAGAGTGGCTTGTTGTTGCTGTCGAAGTTGCGGAACAGCGGCAGCCGTCCGTTTTCGATCGATGTCGTGCCGTCGGCGTTCTCGCGCTCAAAGCCGGAGACGTAGTCGAAGACGAGCTTCGAGATGGCGGTGTTTTGGCAGACGATGATGAAGCAGGGGGGGACCTCGATCTTGCTCTCCTGCCAGAGCTTGAACGTCTTGTCGTAATGGCCGTAGAGGGCATGGAGGGCCGTCTGGAGCCGGGCGGGGAGCTTGAGCGGATCGAGGCTGCCGGCCGTGCCGCGCCCCTTCTTCGGCATGTCGGCGCGGATGTGCTGCCAGAGCATGCGAAACATCGGCATCTCGTCGCCGGGGATGTTCTCGGCGACCGGCACGCGCGGGAGCTTCACGATCCCACACTCGATCGCGTCCATGAGCGAAAAGTCGCTCATTGTCCAGGGGAAGAGCGTCCCTTCGGCGTAGCCCGAGCCCTGGAGGAAGAAGGGAGTGGCGGAGAGGTCGAAGACGCGCGGCACGCCGAGCTTGCGATTGAGAATCTCGAGCCCGGAGATCCAGACGCGGGCTTTTTCGTTGTTCTCCTCGGCTTCCTTGCGGTCGTCCCCCTTGAGCGCCTCGTCGTCGTCGTCAAGCGGCTTCGAGCGGTAGCAGTGGTGGGCTTCGTCGTTGATGACCAAGACGTTCTTCATCCCCATGAGGTCGGGCACGACCCGCTGGAGCATCTGCCCCTCGGTCTCCTTCGTTTGGAGATCCGCGCCGCTGCGCCCCTTGAGCAGACCCCGCGTCCCCGCCGACACCTCCATCCGCTCCCGGAGCATGAAGGCGTGGTAGTTGGTGATCACGATCTTGGCCCGCTGCATGTCTTCGAGCATGTCGCTGGGAACGAGTTCGCGGGTGCCGTAGTAGTTGTCGGGATCGTTGGGGAGGAGCACCCGGAGGCGGTCTTTGATCGTGAGGCCGGGCGCAACGATGAGAAAGCCGCGGGTGAAGTGCTTGCTGCCGGGGCGGCGGACGGAGTTCACCGTTTGCCAGGCGATGAGCATCGCCATCACGGTCGTCTTCCCGGCCCCGGTGGCGAGCTTGAGGGCGAGGCGATGGAGGCCGGGGTTGGCGTCGTCGTTGGCGCGGGCGAGATATTCGAGGATCCGCTTCCCGGCGGCCGTGTGGGGCGCCACTTCCGTAAGCCAGATCGCTGTCTCGGCGGCTTCGACTTGGCAGAAGAAGGGGCGGACGCCGGAAAACTTGTGCGAGCGCCAGTGCTTCAGGAGCCGGGCGGTCTCTGGGGTGACGCCCCACTCGCTGGCTTTGAGCTTCTCCCGCCACACCGAGACTTCCTGGCGGATCTGGTTGATGATCGACATCGACTCATAGAGCTGATTCGCCGTCGATAGTCCGGTGTCGTCGCCAAGGGGTAGGTCGCCCTGGGTGTCCTTCTTCCCCTTTCGCTTCTTCGGCTTGGGGATCGGGGTGACGAACTCGGCCTTTCGCCGGGTGTCGATGATCTGCTGGGTGGGCTGGCCGTCGGCGTTGAGCTCCCAATGGCGCGCAGGGGCGGCGTAGGGGGAGTTGAGGATCGGTTGCTCAAAGAAGGCGTCAGCCATGGCTTCCTGCCAGCGTTATCGACCCCGTGACCGGTCCCAAGGTACCCGCCCGCGATGCCACCGGAATAGGGGGAGGATCGCTTCCAGCGATTGCGGGGGAACCGAAGGCTTGTTTGCCTACACTGATCGCTCCGGGGCGGTGGCCGATTGCAAGCGGCCTCCCCTGCGGCGCCCGGGCGGGTGACGGTCTGCCTTCCGTCTCCCGCCCGGGGCCGACCCGGTAGAAAGGCAGGCCCCGTGAGCGCCATTGGCTGTCTCCTCGCACGCGCCGACGAAGTGCGGCGGTTCTTCGATGACGTGCTCGACTCGATACCGGATGCCCCCACCAACGGGTTTGCTGCCGAAGCAACTCGGGATCTCCAGCGGTATGCAGATCCGCGACGATTTCGCGCCGACAACGCCGACCTCGTCAACGACCTCGTCGAGCCTCCCTACCGCTCCCTCATCACGCCCGACCGCTGGCGCCTCCTGGGTCGATGGGGAAGCACAGATGCGCTCTTCATCGCAGCCCACAGAGGCGTGACCGAGCAGTTGAACGGCCGGTGGGATGTTTGCAGCCTGGAGCACTACTTCTCGATTCTCGAGGAACGGGAGCGGCTCCTCGATTCGGGGTGGCTCCAAGGGATTCTTACGGAAGCGGTGAAACACTCGCTGGCGTTGGGTCTGCTCGCTCCGACCGTGATGCAGCGAGTGGAAGCGCTGGCGGATGCCCTGCGTGGGCTTTCCTTGCCAGACGTGAACACGCGCGAGCGGTGGCGCGAGGAGCGGGATTCGCGGATCGATCCGGCGTGCTTGGCCCTTCGGCAATATGCAGACGCGCAAACGGAATCCGTAGTCGAAGATTCTTTGCTGCACCACAAAGCCGACAGTCGACGTCGGCCCGGTCGCAAGCAGAACGATGAAACCCTATCGAGGGTACTCCTTGCGGGCTGGGATGCGTTCTCCCCCGAGGATGGAAGAAAAACGAAGGCCCGATATATCGCTACTCTGCCCGCAGTCCGGGCCTTGAAGACCGACGATGCCCGGCAGCGGAAAGCCAAGGACCTCTTGCGGGCACTCACGTCGGCCCAGCATCTTCGGCGCGAACAGGAAAAGCGGAAGCGAAAGCTCCGCGGATGAATTGAGCGGAGCGATTTCCTCCGCGGACGTTGTCGCCGGGACGGCTATTGTCGGCACTTCTCGGCTGGCAATGGCACTCGTCGAGGTTTCGTCCGCGTAGGAATGGAAGTAGCCTCCGCGGATCGCTTGGCGCGCTTCTCAAACTCTCCAAGATGCCCCTCATGCGACCCGCGCTTGGCGGGTTGCAATCACGGAGGGAGCAGACGAGATGCGAAGCGATGTGATGGCAGTAGCCCCCGGCAGTGGCGATCAAGACCAGCCGCCCAACGGCAAGCCGAAGCGGCGCAGTGCCGAAGCGGGAGCGACGACGGAGCGTCGGGCATTGCTGCGATGCCGCCCGGACGTTGTCCCCGGGGTGCGGTGCTTGAAGGGCCGGGATCGGTCCGAAGGGGGTGCCCGATGAAGCAAAGCACCTCGATAGACCTCCGCGAACTCCTCACTGCGGCCGAAGCGGCCGAGATGGCGGGAGTCGGAAAGCGGAGCTGGTGGCGGTACTCCTCCTCAGGCAAGGCCCCTGCCCCGGTACGGATCGGCCGCAGCGTCCGCTGGCGGAGAGCGGAGTTGGCGGACTGGATCGCCCGCGGGTGCCCTCGGCTGCGGAAGGGGGCGGACCGATGAACGTCACTCGGAAGCAGATTGTCGAGGCTGTCGAAGGCCTTTGGAGGGCCGTTGATTCGGTTGGCGTCGGCGTCGGGAATCGGAAACTGCTGAGATCGGAACAGCGAAAGGAGGCCACCGATGGCGGGCGAGTGGATTGCGGTTGACATTGGTCTCCCGGAAAAGCCCGAGATCCAAGAGCTGATCGACTTGACCGGAGAGCCGGTCGAGGTCGTGACGTTCCGCATCATTCGACTTTGGGGATGGGCGTCGATGAACACACCAGACGGCCAGGCCCGGATGACGATTCGGCGGTTGGTTAGGACTTGCGGAGCCGATGAAACATTTTGGCGAGCCGTCCATACGGTGGGCTGGCTGGAGATCAACGAGGCCGACGGCACCGTCGTCATCCCTAAATGGGATCGTCGGTTTAGCCAGGCAGCCAAAGCTCGCCTCCAGGCCAAGGACCGCTCCGCCAACTTCCAGCGTCGCCAACTCGCTGGCGTTGAATCCGTCAACGCGTCTGCGTTGGAGCAACCAACGGCCGCGCGCCGCAGAGGAAAGGAAAGGAGAGAAGAAGATCCTCCTCCTCCGCACGAGGTTTCGCCCAAAGACGAAGCGAGGGCGGACCCGTGGCCGATGTTCCGAGAGGTATGGAACCGAGGCCGGACCAAAAAATGGTCGCCGGTTACTCCACCGACGGGTTGGGCGGAGCAGATTCAGGTGCCGGGTTGGCTGAACGAGGCCCGGGAGGCAATCGATCGACTCGGACGCTGCGAATACTTCACCACGCCTGGGACGTTGCCACAGTTCATAAAGCCGCCATTCGTATCGATGTGCCTTGGCGGGCAATACGACTCGGCAAAGGCTTCCAAAGGGGCGAACGGCACTGGAAACAACGAGAAGGCCCCGATTAGAGAGTTCACCGGGGCAAGCGCGGAGGCGTTCAAGTGGACGAAGGAGCTCCTGGCAAAGAAGCTCACGGAGAGAGATTCGCAGACTGCCAGAGCATTGCCCCCAAGCGATTCTCTGGAGCGGCCAAGGCAAAGAGCGAGGCAATCTCGCGGCGGCCGGGATGGCACAGCCGAACAGAGCGCCCCGTAGAGCCCCCCGCAAAGAAAACCAGCGTCTCGGCCCAAGACACGGACTTGTTCGAGGCAGGTTGGCTAGAGCCTGGTTGGCTACCGTGGGTTGGTCGGGGCCTGGTTGGCTGAAGGACTGCGACCGGCGACGCGATCGCGAGGAGAGTCCCTCGCGAACTGCCTCACCGGCAAGGGCTCTCCGCACCGATTGCCCCGTAGCGCGAAAGCCCGAATCGAAGGATTATTTCGATCTCGACATATTGGCAACAAGCCAAGTACAGCGTAGGATCATTCCATGGCGAAGAAACCAAAGCGGAAGACCTTGAGCGATGAACTCCGGGATGCCGTGGAGAAGAGCGGATTGACCCGCTACGCGATTTGGCAGGAGACGGGCATCGACCAAGGCACCATGTCGAAGTTCATGGCGGGCGCCCGCGGATTGAGCCTCGAAAGCATCGACAAACTGGCGGATCTCCTCGGCTTGCACGTCGTTACCGACGCCGAGTTGCCCCGCCCCAAAGGCAGGAGTTGAGCGATGGCGAGCGTGTTCAAGCGGAAGCGGAAAGAGCCGATGCCCGAAGGGGCGCAGATCATCGAGCGGAAGGGGCGGAAAGTCGTCGAGTGGCGCGACGCGAACGGCAAGCGGCGGGTGGCTCCCCTTTCCAGCGACGGCGCCGGGATTCAAGTGGAGTCGGACAACTACACGGTGCAGTTCATCGACGAGCACGGCGACGTGCAGCGGCAGGCGAGCGGTTGCAGCGACTACGATGCCGCGGATCAGTTGGCCCGGGAGCTCGAATCGCGGGCGATGCAACGGCGGGAGGGGCTTCTCGACCCTGCCCTTGAACGGCATTCCAAAGCGGCCCGGCAGTCGATTGCCGAGCATGCGAAAGCCCACGTTGCCCATCTCGCTGCCGCCGGGAACACCCCGAAGCATGTGCGGACCGTCGAGCGACACACTACGGCGGTGCTCGCCCTGGCGGGCATCGAGAGGCTCCCCGAGTTGAAGTCGGCTGCGGTGCTCGCCGCGATTTCTGCGATGCGAAACCCGCCCAAGGAAGGCGACAAGGAGCCCCGGTCGGCTTCGCACTCGACCTGCAACTCTTACCTCCGCAGCCTCAAGGGGTTCTCCCGGTGGCTCTTCCGGCAACGGCTCACGGCGGAGGATGCCCTCCTCGACCTCGATCTCTTCAACGCGGCCACGGACCGGCGGCACATCCGCCGGGAGATGAGTGCCGATGAGGTGCAATGGCTCCTCCAAGTGACCGAGCAACGGACCCTCCCCGAGCACGGTGCCCCGGGCCCGACCCGAGCGATGTGCTACCGGGTGGCCGGTTCGACGGGCTTCCGGGCGAACGAAATGCGGAGCCTCATCCGCGAGAGCTTCGACCTCGATGCCGTCCCGCCGACCGTCACCATCGAGGCGGGCTACTCGAAGCGGCGGAAGCGGGATGTGCAGCCCCTGCCCCCTGCGATGGTCGAGCCCCTCCGGGCATGGCTCGCGGGCTTCGAGCCCGGCAGCCGGGTCTTCGAGGGCATCGCGGGCGACACGGCCAGAATGCTCCGGTCTGACCTCACGGCCGCCCGTGCGGCATGGGTGAAGGCAGGGGGATCGGACGAAGAGCAGGCGCGGCGGGAGGCCACCGACTTCCTCTCCTATCGAGACGCGCAGGGGCACGTTGCCGACTTCCACTCGCTGCGGGTGCTCTTCATCTCGCGGGTGGTCGCGAGCGGGGCGAGCATGAAGGAGGCGCAGACCCTCGCGAGGCACTCGACCCCGGTGCTCACGATGAACGTCTACTCCCGGGCGAGCCTGCTCGATGTGGCGGGAGCGGTCGAGGGAGTGGGCGAGATGCTGACCCGGCAGCCGAGCCGACCGGAGCCGCAGGAGATGCGGGCGACGGGCACCGATGACCGCTCGGAACCGAGGGGATCGGTTGACCACAAAATTGACCACACGCACCCGGCCCGAGGGGGCTCGGAGTGGCACTCTGGGGCAACTTTGCGGGTTGTCGGCTCCGCGGAGCAGCGAGCCCCAGAAACGCAAAAACCCCTGCGAAACCCGGCAATTCCGGAAGTTCGCAGGGGTCTAAAGCGGAGAGGCTCCGGTCGGAGTCGAACCGACGATGGCGGATTTGCAATCCGCTGCCTTAGCCACTTGGCTACGGAGCCGTAATCAGCACGCCTGCCACGCTACGGGAATCCAGGCAGAATGGTCAAGCCTTGACGGGCTTGCCGGTTCTGCCGGACGAAACGATCGTGACGGGCTTGCCCAATCCATCGGCCAACCAGCCCCCGTTCCTTGACCCCGGCCGCCGCCGGACTCGTTTTTCCCTGAAATCCCCGGGAAAAGCCCCACGAGAGGCCGGGATGGATTCCCGTGGAGGGAGGAAATCGGGCGCTTTTGCCGAGGGACAGGAAGAACCGATATAGTCTCGCCACACCGCCGGGGCTGCCCGATCGTCCCCCTCTCCCCCCCGGCCTCGGCTCGAACGGAGCCGTGGCCAGTCCGTCCTTCCATCCAAACCATCCCGCCGCCCAGGGTGCCGGAAGCATCCCGACGCCCCCAGAGGAGCCCGCGCATGAGCCAGAAGGGTACGTGTGACATCGCCTTGATCGGGTTGGCCGTGATGGGGGAAAACCTCGCCCTCAACATCGCCAGCCGTGGCTACAAGATCGCCGTCTACAACCGGACGGCGAGCGTCACCGATGCCTTCGTCGCCGGCCGCGGCAAGGAGCCGAACGTCGTCGGCTGCCATACGCTCGAGGATCTCGTCGCGAATCTCAAGAGCCCGCGGAAGGTCATGATGATGGTCAAGGCGGGCCCGGCCGTCGATGATCTGATTTCCAAGCTCACCCCCCTCCTCTCCACGGGGGACGTCCTGATTGACGGCGGCAACACTTACCCGGCCGACACCGACCGGCGCACCCGCGAGGTCGAGGCGCAGGGGCTGCTGTATGTCGGCACCGGCGTGTCGGGGGGCGAAGAGGGGGCGCTCAAGGGCCCGAGCATGATGCCCGGCGGATCGCCTGCTGCTTGGCCGCTGGTCAAGGAGATCTTCCAGGCGATCGCCGCCAAGGTCGGCCCCAAGGGCGATATCCCCTGCTGCGACTGGGTCGGCCCGCGCGGCGCCGGCAACTACGTGAAGATGGTCCACAACGGGATCGAATATGGCGACATGCAGCTGATCTGCGAGGCCTATTCGCTCCTCAAACACGCCGCCGGGCTTTCCAATGACCAGCTCGCAGGCGTGTTCGACGAATGGAATAAAGGGGAGCTCGACAGCTATCTGATCGAGATCACCCGCGACATCTTCACCGTCATCGATCCCGATAGCGGCGACTTCATGGTCGATCGGATCCTCGACACCGCCGGCGCCAAGGGGACCGGCAAGTGGATGAGCCAGCTCGCCCTCGATCTCGGCGTGCCGAGCACGCTGGTCACCGAGGCGGTCTACGCTCGCTCCGTGTCGGCCATCCAAGCCGAGCGAGTTCGCGCCAGCAAAATCCTCACCGGCCCCGATGCGTCTGCCGTGAAGGTCGATCCGAAGGTGTTTACGGCGCAGGTCCGCCAGGCCCTCTACGCCTCGAAGATTGCCAGCTACGCCCAGGGCTTCGTGCAGCTGTCCGCGGCCGCCAAGGAGCACGACTGGAAGCTCGACTACCGCTCGATCGCCATGCTGTGGCGCGGCGGCTGCATCATCCGCGCGCAGTTCCTCGAGCGGATCGCGGAGGCCTACGATGCTCACCCCGACCTCGAAAATCTGATGCTCGCCCCCTACTTCACCCATGCCCTCACCGATGCCCAGGCGGCCTGGCGGCAGGCGATCGCGACGGCGGTGGCGATCGGCCAACCGGTGCCGGCCCTGATGGCGGCGCTCTCCTACTACGACGGCTACCGTCAGGCTCGACTCCCGGCGAACCTCCTCCAGGCGCAGCGGGATTATTTCGGCGCCCACACCTACGCCCGCACCGACAAGCCGGGCACCTTCCACACCGAGTGGATTGAGCTCCGCCGCCCCGTCACCCATTCGCAGGCCGCTCGATGAGTGGCCAGGATTCAAGTCGGCGGAGCGGATACCTCGAAGGGCTGTTCGGCCTCACCGGCCGGACGGCGGTCGTCGTCGGCGGCACCGGTGTCCTCGGCGGAGCGCTCGCCGAAGGGCTCGCCGCGGCCGGTGCCTTCACGGTCGTCGCCGGCCGCGGGGAGGAACGGGGGCAAGCGTGCGCGGAACGGATCGCTGCGGCCGGGGGCGAGGGCATGTTCCTTCCGGTTGACGCCACCGACCGGGCGAGCGTAGCAAGGCTCCTCGCGGCGACCCTTGCCGCCCGCGGCCGGGTCGAGATCCTCGTCAATTGCGCCGGCGTCAATTCGTCGGTGCCGTATTTCGAGATCGCCGATGACGACTGGGATCGTGTTCTCGACACAAACCTCAAGAGCACGCATCTGGGCTGTCAACTGTTCGGCAAGGCGATGGCCGACGCGGGCGGCGGGGCGATCCTCAATATCGGCAGCGTCTCGGCCGACAAGCCGCTCTCGAAGGTCTTCGCCTATTCGGCTTCGAAGGCGGCCGTCGTCAACTACACGCAAAACGTCGCCCGCGAGCTCGCCCCCAAGGGAGTCCGCGTCAACGTCCTCTGCCCCGGTTTCTTCCCGGCCGAGCAGAACCGGAAGATTCTCTCGCCGGAACGGACGGCCACGATCATGAGTCAGACGCCGATGAACCGATTCGGGAATCCGGAGGAGCTCGTCGGCGCGGCGATCCTCCTCTGCGCCCCCGTGGCAGGCCGCTTCATCACCGGCACCGATCTCTACGTCGACGGCGGATTCACCGGGATGCGGCTGTAGCCCGTCGTTCGGCCTCCCTGGCCCAGGCACAAGCGAAGCGATTCATGCCGCACTCGATCGTCATCTTCGGCGCCTCCGGCGACCTCACCAGCCGGAAGCTCGTTCCGGCGCTCTACAACCTGTTTCGAGGGGGCGCGCTCCCTGCCGACACGCGCGTCGTCGGTTACTCGCGGACGCCGATGACCGACGACGCTTGGCGGACGTCGCTGCGCGAGACGACGGCGAAGCACGCCGAGGGGGAGCCCTTCGACGACAAGGCCTGGGCCGAGTTCGCCCCGCGGATCCACTACCAGCCCGGCGACATCGGCAGCAGCGCCGACATGGCGCAGCTCAAGGAGCGGCTGGCGGAGCTCGAGGGGGGCGCGGCCGTGACGCGCGTCTACTACCTCGCGACGGCGCCGCAATTCTACGAGCCGGTGGTGGGGGCGATCGGTGCCCTCGGCATGGCGAGCGAGGAGAACGGACCGCGGCGGATCGTCGTCGAGAAGCCCTTCGGCACCGATCTGGAGACGGCCAAGCAACTGAATACCCACCTCCACACGGTGTTTGCCGAAAGCCAGATCTATCGCATCGATCACTACCTCGGGAAGGAATCGGTCCAGAACATCATCGCGCTGCGGTTCGCCAACACGATCTTCGAGCCGGTCTGGAACAGGCGCTACATCGACCACGTGCAGATCACCGTCGCCGAGGAGGTGCCGGTGGGGCGGCGCGGGGCCTATTACGACGGCTCGGGCGTCCTCCGCGACATGTTCCAGAATCACCTTCTCCAGTTGTTGATGGTGACGGCGATGGAGGCCCCGGTGAAGTACCGGGCCACCGCCGTGCGCAACGAGAAGGTGAAGGTCCTCGAATCGATCCGCGCCTACGAGCCGGCCGAGGTGGCCGCCGCCGGGACCCGCGGGCAGTACCGAGGCTATCTCGCCGATCCCGGCGTCGCTCCCGGCAGTCAGACGGCGACCTTCGGCGCCATCCGCCTCGAAATCGACAACTGGCGCTGGCAGGGGGTGCCGTTCTACCTCCGGAGCGGCAAGGCGATGTCGTGCCGGACGACGCAGATCGTCATCGCCTTCCGCCAGCCGCCGCTCGAGCTCTTTGCCGACGGGTCGCGCGGCGGCGGGAGCCATCGCGAGGGAAACCGGCTCGTGATCCAGATCCAGCCGGCCGAGGGGATCCAGCTCCATTTCCACACGAAGGTGCCGGGGGGAGGCATGAAACTCCGCCTCACCGATCTCGAGTTCAGCTACTCGCGCGAGTTCAAGGGGCGGCTCCCGGAAGCCTACGAGCCGCTTCTCCTCGATGTCATGAGCGGCGAGGCGAGCCTCTTTGCCCGCAGCGACGAGGTCGAGAAATCTTGGGAGATCATCGATCCGTTCGTGCGGGCGTGGAGCTCGGGCACCATGGCGCCGATCGATCTCTACGAGCTGGGCAACTGGGGCCCGGCTTCGAGCGACGCCTGGATCAACGCCCAGGGGCGGAGCTGGTTCGACATTTGCCCGGTGCTGTGACGTTGTGAGCGGCACGGCCGGGCAGGCCGGCGGGGGATTTTCTTTGGCTGACTCCGTCCCGCTCCAATCACTGCCGCCTCATGCCTTTCCGGCGCCCTCGATCGGCGCTGTGCAACTCGCCTCGCCCGTTCTCCAGGCGGCCCTCTCCGGCTACAGCGACCGGGCGATGCGCGTCCTCGCGCGGCGGTACGGTGCGGCTTACTGCCTCGGAGAGGTCCTCCTCGATGCCTTCGTCGTCACCGCCGACCGCAGCAAGCGCAACAACGCCCGGCTTGCCCTCTCCTCCGAGGAGCATCCCGTCGGCGCGCAGCTCATGGGCTCGAATCCCGACGACTTTCCCCCCGCGGCCCGCCGGCTCGTGGCCGAGGGCTACGACGTCATCGACATCAACTTCGGCTGCCCCGTCAAGAAGGTGCTCGGCCGCTGTCGCGGCGGATATCTCCTCAGCGTCCCCGAGACGGCGCTCGAGATCGTTGCCAGGGTGCGCGACGCCGTGCCGGCCAGCATCCCCGTCACCCTGAAGATGCGCCGCGGGATCGATGACTCCCAAGAGAGCGCCGAGCGGTTCTGGACGATCTTCGATGGTGCCTTTGAGCGCGGGGTCGCCGCGATCACCGTCCATGGCCGCACCGTGCAGCAGAAGTATGTCGGCCCGAGCAACTGGGAGTTTCTCGCCGCGGTCAAGCGCCATGCCGGCCCAAGGATCGTGTTCGGATCGGGGGACTTGTTCAGCGCCGCGGCCTGCCTGGCGATGCTCGCACAGACCGGCGTCGACGGCTTGAGCATCGCCCGCGGGGCGATCGGCAATCCATGGATCTTCCGCCAGACGCTCGCGCTCCTCGCGGGCGAGCCGCCCCTGCCGCCGCCGACAATCCACGAGCAGGCCGACGCCCTCCGCGACCACTGGAGCCTCGCCGTCGAGCTCCATGGCGAAAGCCTCGCCGGCCGACAGATGCGGAAGTTCGCGATCAAATATGCCCGGCTCCACCCCGACCATCTCGCTGTCCGCGATGCGTTCGTGCGCGTGAAGGTGAACGACGACTGGCAGGGGGTGATCGCCCGGCACTATTTCTCCGACGGGCCGGGGCGCGACCCTGCCGCCGACATCGACGAGACGGCCAGTTGCGACGAGACGGAGGGGTGATGCCGGCCGGGGGGGAACCTGGCTGCCACCAGCGGCTGTCCTTTCCCGCCGTCGCCGCCGGTCACTGCTCCCCGGATGGATCCCCGGGGCGCCAGACGCTGCCGTGGAGCGCCCCCTCGATCTCGTGGCGGACGTCTGCGTCGGTCTCGAGGCGCTGGCGGGCGGCGAGCGCCGCCGCGGCCCGCCCGGCACACTCTCCCCCCGCAGCGAGCCACCGCCCCAGCGCCCAGGCGACCGCTCCGCGGACGATTCTGTCGGCGTCGTCGAGCGCCGCGACAAGCGCGGCAGCCGCCGCGGGGTCGGGGCGGTTGCCAAGCGCGATCGCCGCCGACCGGAGCAGCCCCGAGCGCTTCGCACGAAGGATCGCCGAGCCGCGAAAGCGTTCCCGGAAGGCCGTGTCGTCGAGGCCGAGGAGACTCGCAAGCTCGAGGCCATCGCAGCCATCGCGGGGCTGGAGCGTCGGCTCCGCCGACCCGGGTGCCCGTCGGTTCCAGGGGCAGACCTCCTGGCAGACGTCACAGCCGAAGACCCACACCCCCATCAACGGGCGGAGCGCTGCCGACACCGGGCCGCGCTGCTCGATCGTGATCCCGCTGATGCACCGGCCGGCGTCGAGGAGGCGGGGGGCGACGAAGGCCCCGGTGGGACAGGCATCGAGGCAAGCGGTGCAGGTGCCGCAGTGGTCGACGCGGATCGGCTCGGCCACCGGCAGGGAGAGGTCGGTGAGGAGCGCCGTGAGGAGAAAATAACTCCCGGCCACGGGATCGATGAGGAGGCAATTTTTGCCGAACCATCCCAGCCCGGCGAGCCAGCCGAACTCCCGTTCTGAAAACGGCGCGGAATCGACGACGCCGCGTGTCCGGCAGCCGGGGACCCGGGCCTCGAGCCAGGCCCCGAGATCGTTGACACGCCGCCGCAGGAGCGGGTGGTAGTCGTCGCCGCGGGCATACGCGGCCACCCGGCCGCTCCCGTCCGCCGTCGCCGCCGCCACCGGCCGGGGATGATCGGTGGCGAGCATCACGACACTGCAGACGCCCTGCAGCATGCCGTCAGGGTCGCGCCGGAGCGCTTCATGCCCCGCGAGCCAAGCGGTCATCGGTCCCCCCAGACCACGCTCCAGCCAGCTCCGGAAGGCCCCGTGGACGAGCGGGTCGCGGTGTTCATGGGCCGTCGATGCCACGCCGAGCCGCGAAAACCCGATCCTGACCGCCTCGGCCCGGAGGTCGTCGAGGAGCCGATCCGGGTCGGCGATCGGGTCGGGCCGAGGAGAAGGGATCGGGGGCACGGGGCGTATCGTTTCGGGGGACAGTACCGACCGGGGAAACTGGCCACGGGGGGCAACGATGGACTTCCACGGCGAGCGTGCCCCGTTGGCGCCGCCCCGTGGGGAGTGCCGGCAGCGGTCGAACTGCTCTGGACCGGACGGGGAGATTCGCTATTGTCCCGCCTCCTTGAACGTTTCCCAGCCCCCCGTTCGTCCGCGGAGACGCCGTCGTGTCCCACGCCAAGCCCCTTCGACGACCGTTCCGTGGCCGAGGGCCCTTCGTGGCTTCTACGCCGGTGACCACCTGCGGCGGCAGCCTCGCCAGCGGGTTGGCGTCGTCATACTCCAGGCTGGTGGGCATGACCGCCCTGGCCGGCTTTCTCGTCGCCGCGACCGGGTGCCAGACGCCCCAACAAACCGCGGCGATGCCAACGGCCTACCCACCCCATCCCTCGGCCTACCCCGCGCCGATGACCGTCGCCCCGCCGTCGACGGGGATGATCGGCCAGCCGGCACCGTACGGTAACTTCGCCTCCAATCCGATGGCGGGGCAACCGACGACGGCTCTGGCCCCCCCTTCCCTGCCCGCTGCGACGGCCCCGACGAACAACACCTGGACCTGGGCGCCGAGCAGCCAGCCGGCCGCCCCGCCGAACATCCAGCAGTACGGCAACCAACTCCAGAACCAGACCAATCAGTACGCGCAGGGGCTCAACAACCAGACGCAGCAGTACGCCAACCAACTCCAGCAGCAGCCCCAGCAGATGGCCAACCAGATGCAGCAGTATGCCAACCAGCAGGGCCAGCAGATCAACAACCAGCTCCAGGCGGCCGGCAATCAGTACTCGCAGCAGCTCAACGGCCAGCTCCAGCAGTTCAACAACCAGACCCAAGCGACGCTCCAGTCGCAGCAGCAGGCCCTCTCCGGGCAGATGCAGCAGGCGATGCCGCAGATCCCGCAGCAGCAGACGGCCAACGGCAACTGGTGGCCGTTCAACAGCCCGGCCGGCATGCCGCCGTCGCGTTCCACACCGGCCCAGCCGGTCAAGTACTGAAGAACGACCCTACTCGGTCGCCGCGCCCGCGGCGGTCATGCCGCGGAGGATGCAATCCTTCACAGCGGCTACGTCGCAGCCCGTCAGCAGATCGGCATTCGGCATCCCGCGGCGCATCTGCCGGCGGTCGACGACGAGCATGCCCGACGTGAGCCGCCCCTCCGTCTCGACATCGGCCGACACCGTCGAGCGCTCGAACAGCTCCGGATTCGTCGCCGCCACGAGGGCCACCACCTCCGGCAGGCAGATCCCCTCGCTCCCGAGCAGCTGCCGCTGGGCCCGGAAGGCGTGAGGGAGAATCCGGCGGAAGAGCTTGCCAGCGCGCGAGAAGGGATCGGGAAGCTGATCGAGGAGCTCGAAGCCGAGCACCACCTGGCCGGCGGTGTCGATCGGGAGGAGCGTCTTGGCAATCGGCTCGAGGAGCACGTGCCGGGCCGCCGCCGGGTCGGCATGGAAGTTGAAGTCGGCCACCGGCGTGACGGTGCCGGTGGCCGTGGCCGACCCACCACAGACGATGATGCCGGCGATGATCTCAGCGAGCCCCGGATCACGCCGGAGAACGCGGGCGATGTTTGTCAGCGGCCCCAGCGCCAGGATCGTGACCTCGCGGGGATGAGCGCGAAGCGTCTCGACGATCACCTTCTCGGCGACATGCTCGCCATGGAGCTGGACGCGCGGCAGGTCGAGGCCACCGAGGCCGTCGGCGCCGTGGAGGTTCCAGGGGTGGTCGATCGGCGCGACGTCGGTCGGCGCCGCGCCGAGACGGGGGAGCTTCGGGGGGTCGAGGAGCGCGACGAGCGCCTGGACGTTCGCCGTCGCCTGCTGGGGAGAGACGCTCCCGCCGGTGGCCGTCACTGCCAGGATGTCGAGTCGCGGATCGAACAGCGCGATCGCCAGGGAGATGGCGTCATCGATGCCCGGATCGATGTCCAGGATCAGCTTGCGCGGCAAGGGGTGTCATCCCGACTGGGGGCGGCGGGGGAAAACCTGGTGTAGGCTGAATCGGGAAACCCGGTCCGCCCGTGGACTCTGTCATCCTACCGCGACGGCTTCCCAACGACACGCATGGCCCCCACAGAGCCCTTCCTCCCCATGCCCGATCCGGCCGATCCACGCCGCCGCGAAGCCCCCTGGGCACCACCGGCCCCGCTGCCGCTGGCAGGGCAGATCGACCGGCTCCGCGGCGGCGGCCATCCGATGGCGGCCGACGTCGAGGCGCTCGTCACCGGAGTGCTCGCGGGAGATATTGACCTCGACGCCTTCGGGACGTGGCTCATGGCCCTCGCCGACGCCGGGGAGACGACCGCCGAAATCGCCGGCGTCGCTGCGGCCCTCCGCAGCCGGATGGTGCGTGTGGAGCATGCCCTGCCGGTCGTCGCCGACACCTGCGGCACCGGTGGCGATGGGTCAGGCTCGTTCAACATCTCCACCGCCGCGGCGATCGTCGTCGCGGGGGCCGGTCTGCCGGTGGCAAAGCATGGCAACCGGGCCGTCTCGAGCCGCACCGGCTCGGCCGACGTCCTCGAGCGACTCGGGGTCCGCGTCGATGGTTCCCCGTCCCTCGCGGCCGCCTGCCTCGCCGACCTCGGCCTCGCCTTCTGCCTCGCCCCCACCCACCATCCGGCGATGGCCCGCGTTGGCCCGCTGCGCCGGGCCCTCGGCCGGCCGACGGTCTTCAATCTCGTCGGCCCGTTGTGCAACCCGGCCGGGGCAACCGTCCAGGTGATCGGGGTCGGCCGGTCCGCCGTTCGTCACGCCATGGCGGAAGCAGCCATTCGTGGTGGGGCCAGGCGCGTTCTCGTCGTCTCCAGCCCGCTGGCGATCGAAGCGCCGTATGGCCCCCCCACCGCTGCAGCGACGCTCGACGAGGTCAGCCTCTTCGGGGTCACCGAGGTCATCGACGTCGGGCCCGAAGGCACGCGCGAGCAACGGTGGAGCCCCGAGGATTTCGGCTTGGCCACGAGGCCGGTGGCCGAGCTTGCCCGGCTCGAGGTGAGCGGACCCGACGAGAGTGCCGCCGCAATCCGCGCCGTGCTCGCCGGGGAGTCGGGGCCGCGCCGGGATGTCGTTGTGCTCAATGCCGCGGCCACCCTCTGGGCAGCCGGCCTGGCCGCGTCGCTCCCCGCCGCCCGGGCCCTTGCCGAGCGCGCCATTGACGATGGCTCGGCCGCTGCGAAGCTCGCCGCGCTCGTCGCGCGCTCAAACCACCCAAACGCCATCTGACTCGACGACCAAGCGAGAAAGCTCTGCCCGATGCACGACAAGCACGCTCTTGATCATTCATCGCATTCCCACGCCCAACCGAGTGCGGGTACCAATCTCCACGCCCGCCACACACCAGCCACCCCGCCGCCATCGCCGGCCGGAGCGGAGCCGTCTTGCTGCGGCGGTGCCAAGGCATCGCCTCCGCCCGGCGCTGCCGCGCTGGGTAGCCTCGATGTGATCCAGGAGACATCCGGGACAGCGTCACCCGAGGGCTCCTGCTGCGGAGGCTCTGGCAGCCAATCGTCGATCGCGTCGCCATCGGCAGCGACTGTCAAGCCATGCTGCGCGAAAGCGGATATCGGTGAGCTCGGCTGGACCTGCCCAATGCACCCGCAGGTGATGCGGGCCCAGCCTGGCGCGTGTCCGATCTGCGGGATGCCGCTGGAGCCGATCGGGCAGGATGTCGGCGACATCGCGGAGGCGGCGAACGAACGACGACGGCTGTGGATCTGTGGCGTGTTGGCGGCGATTCTGATGGCGGTGGCGATGGTAGGCATGGCCGGCCACGGCCACGGCACCGATCACGGCGGTGAGGGAGTCCTCGCCCGGCTGGGCGCGCTCGCCGGGGGCACCTGGGGCAACTGGCTGCAGTTGCTCCTGGCCACGCCGATCCTCTTCTGGGGCGGAAGGCGGATCCTCGCCGCCGGGCTCGCCGGCCTCCGTCGCGGTCAGCCGACGATGTTCTCCCTGATCTCGCTCGGCGTCCTCGTGGCCTTTGCCGTGAGCGTCGTGGCGACGGTCCTCCCGGGGATCTTTCCCGCCGCCTTTCGTCGGCCCGACGGCAGCGTGGCGGTGTTCTTCGAGTCGGTGGGGATGATCATCTTCCTCGTCCTCCTCGGCCAGCTCCTCGAGACCCGCGCCCGGCGCGGCACGACCGCCGCGATCCGCGCGCTGCTCGACCTTACGCCGCCGACCGCCGAGCGCGATCCCGGCGGCGAGATCGTGGCGCTGGCGGCCGTCCGTAAAGGGGATCGGCTCCGGGTCCGCCCCGGCAGCCGCATCCCCACCGATGCCCGGATCGTTTCGGGGGAGACAACCTGCGATGAATCGCTGCTGACAGGCGAGCCGCTGCCGGTAGCGCGAGGCCCCGGCGACCGCGTCCTCGGCGGCGCGATCAACGGCCCGGCAGTTCTCGTCATCGAAGCGATCGCCGACCCGCACGACGCCCTCGTGGCCCGGATCGCCAGGCTCGTCCGCGAAGCCCACGCCAAGCGGGCGCCGATCGAGCAGCTCGCCGACCGGATCTCGGCGGCGTTCGTGCCGGTAGTCCTCCTCGTCGCCCTCCTCGCCTTCGCCGGCTGGGCGATGTTCGGGCCGCAGCCGCGCCTCGCCCTCGGTCTTCTCTCGGCCGTCAGTGTTCTCGTGATCGCCTGCCCCTGTGCGCTCGGCCTGGCCACGCCGCTGTCGATGACGGTGGCGATCGGCCGCGGGGCCACTGCCGGGATCCTCGTTCGCAGTGCCGACTCCATGGAGCGGCTCTCCCGCGTGCGGACGGTGGTCCTCGACAAGACCGGCACGCTGACCCTCGGCAAGCCGCGGATCACCGCGGCGGTCGCCATTGCCGACAGCCGCAGTGACGAGGCCGACTCGCCGGAAGCGCTCACCAGCGCCGCCGGTAGCAACGCCCCGGCCCATCCGGCCCTCCACCAACTCCTCCTCCACGCAGCGAGCCTCGAGGCCGGCAGCGAGCATCCCCTCGCCCGCGCCTTTGCCGAGGCCGCGGCGGGCCTGTCGCTCCCTTCGGCAAGCGACATCCGGGCCGTTGTGGGGCGCGGGATCAGCGGCCGGGTTTCCGGGAGCGAGACGCTCCTCGGAAGCGAACGGTTTCTCCTCGAGCGTGGCATCGACCCGGCCGTGGGGCTCGCCGGCGTGCCCGCGGCCGCCGCGGCGCTCGAGCGGGCCCGTGAGGCGGGGGCGACGATCATCGCCGTCGCGGTCGCGGGTCGGTTGGCCGGGTTCTTTGCCGTCAGTGATCCCCCCCGCCCCGAGGCGGCGGCGGTGATCGCTGGTCTGCGGCGGGAAGGGATCGCCGTCGAGATGCTCTCCGGCGACACTCCGCAGGCGGCCCGCCATGTCGCCAAACTCGTCGGCATCGACCGGGCCGAGGGGGGGCTGTCGCCCGAGGCCAAGGCGGAGCGGGTGATGCGGCTCCGCGACGATCTGCGGGGGGCGGGGAGCGTGGCCTTCATCGGCGACGGCGTCAACGACGCCCCGGCGCTCGCTTCCGCCGATGTCGGCGTGGCGATGGGGTCAGGGGCCGATGTGGCGATGGAGACAGCCGACCTCACGCTCCTCTCCGGCGGGCTCGCCGCGGTGCCGCGCGCGATCACGCTCGCGCGGGGAACGATGCGGAACGTCCGCCAGAATCTCCTCCTCGCCTTCATCTACAACATTCTCGCGATCCCGGTGGCGGCCGGCGTCCTCTATCCGCTCCTCGGGCATGTGACCAGCCCGATGCTCGCAGCGGCGGCGATGAGCCTCTCCTCACTGTCGGTGATCGCCAACGCGCTGCGGCTGCGCTCGCTCGATCTGACGACGGGCGACGGGGAAACCCGGCCGACCAACCCTCTTCACCCCCGAGAGTCCCGGCAGGGCCCCCTTCTGAAATCGGCCGACTCCTGAGAGGATTTGAACTCCCCGGCCAAGAGCGCCCAAAACGCCTTCAGCACGCAGCGACGTCGGGCCGCCAGCGTGGCTGCTTCCGACGCTTCCACCTCGGCATGCGCCCGCTGCGGACTCGTATCCTCCACTGCCATGTTGCTTGAAATCTCCACGACCCATACCCCTGCCGGCGACCTGGGCTACCTGCTCCACAAGCATCCGGGCCGGGTCCAGACTTTCAGGCTGGCGTTCGGCGATGCGCACGTCTTCTACCCGGAAGTGACCGCCGATCGCTGTGTCGCGGCCCTGCTCATCGATGTCGACCCGGTGGCGCTTGTTCGCGGCAAGGGTCGCGAGCGAACGCTGGACCAGTACGTCAATGATCGCCCCTATGTGGCTTCGTCAATGCTCGCGGTGGCCATCGCTCAGGTGTTCGGAACCGCGCTGGCCGGGAACTGCAAAGACCGCCCTGAGCTGGTGACCACGCCGATCCCCTTGAATGCTCGGATCGCGTCGATTCATTGCAACGGAGGGGAAGGGCTGTTGAAGAGGCTCTTCGAGCCGCTGGGTTATCGCTTGGCGGTCACCTCGCACATGCTCGATGCGGAAAAGCCGCAATGGGGTGCGTCGTCTTTGTTCACGGTCGAGATCGATGGGACCAAGACACTGTCGGACCTGCTCAGCCACCTGTACGTGCTTTGCCCCGTTCTCGACAACGAGAAGCACTATTGGGTGGGCGACGACGAAGTCGCCAAGCTCCTCCGCCACGGCGAGGGATGGCTGGCAAGGCATCCGGAGCGGGAGCTCATCGCCACGAGATACCTGAAGTACCGACGCAGTCTCGCGAACGATGCGATCAAGCAGTTGCGTGAACAGGACGGCGAAGGACCCGAGGAAATCGAGGCCGATTCGCCAGATGACCCCCGCGAGGAGGCGGCGGAGCACCAGCTCAGCCTGCATCAACAGCGGCACGGCACCGTGCTCTCGGTGCTCCAGGCCAAGGGGGCCAAACGCGTCATCGACCTGGGGTGCGGCGAAGGCAAACTCGTTCGTGAACTGCTCAGGTACCGGATCTTCGAGAGGATCGTCGGGATGGACGTGGCCCACCGGACGTTGGAAATCGCCGCGGAGCGCCTCCGCTTGGAGCAGCTTCCGCCGCTGGTCAGGCAGCGTGTGGAGCTCTTCCATGGGTCGCTGATGTACCGCGACAAACGGCTGGAGGGATTCGATGCCGCCGTGCTGTGCGAGGTGATCGAGCACTTGGACGAGCCGCGGCTTTCGGCGATGGAGCGTGTCGTGTTCGGATTTGCCCGGCCCGGCATCATGATCGTGACCACGCCCAACAGCGAGTACAACCCGATGTGGGAGAGCCTCGACGCCGGGGCGATGCGCCATCGCGATCACCGTTTCGAGTGGACTCGTCAGCAGTTCCGCACTTGGGCAAGCGCGGTCTGCGCTCGCTTCGGATACGGTGTCGAGTTTCGGCCAGTCGGGCCGGAAGATCCGAATGTCGGATCCCCAACGCAGATGGGGGTGTTCACTCGTGCCAGTTGAGATCAAGGTTCCCGAGCTCTCCCTCGTGGTGATGATCGGTGTCTCCGGCTCCGGCAAGAGCACGATCGCGGGCCGACTGTTCAAGCCGACGGAGATCCTCTCCTCCGACACCTGCCGGGGGTGGGTCTCGGACGACGACAACAATCAGGAGGCCACCGGCGACGCGTTCGAGGTGCTCCACGCTGTGGCTCGCAAGCGGCTCGCACGGGGCCTGCTGACCGTTGTCGATGCCACGAATGTGCGGGCCGAGGACCGCAAGCCTCTTGTCCAGCTCGCGAGGGAGTTTCATTGCCTTCCGGTGGCCATCGTGGTCGACACCCCCGCACGCCTCTGCCACGATCGCAACGCGACCCGGCCAGACCGCAGCTTCGGATCTCACGTCATCCGCAACCAGAAGATGGCCCTTCGTCAGGGGATGCGTTCACTGGAGCGGGAGGGGTTTCGCCATGTCGTTTTCGTGCGGACTCCAGAGGATTGTGACGCCGCCACGCTCGTTCGCGAACCACTCTGGAACAACCTCAAACACGAAGCCGGGCCGTTCGACATCATCGGTGACGTTCATGGCTGCTACGACGAACTGGTCGAACTGCTCGTCACACTCGGGTACACCCTGAGCCAGACGCCCGGCGAGCCCGAGGGAACCTGTGATCTGCTCGGTCCTCCAGGCCCGCCCCGGAAACCCGTGTTTGTCGGGGATCTGGTCGACCGCGGCCCCAAGACACCGCCTGTCCTCCGTCTGGTGATGAAACTGGTCCGAGAGGGCAAGGCTCTGTGCGTGCCCGGCAATCACGACCTCAAGCTGCTCCGGGCTCTGCGGGGCAAGAACGTGCAGATCACGCACGGGCTGGCGGAGTCGCTGGCACAACTCGGGGCCGAGCCCGAGGAATTCCGCAAGGACACTTCCTCCTTCATCGACGACCTCGTGAGCCATTACGTTCTTGACGGCGGCCGTCTTGTCGTGGCGCACGCGGGAATGAAGGAGTCGATGCAAGGCCGGGGCTCGGGGGCCGTCCGGGAGTTTGCCCTGTTCGGGGAGACCACCGGAGAAACCGATGAGTTCGGCCTCCCCATTCGGTACAACTGGGCGGCGGAGTATCGAGGCAAGGCAGCCGTGGTGTACGGACACACGCCGGTGCCACAGCCCGAATGGCTCAACAACACCCTGTGCATCGATACCGGATGCGTGTTCGGCGGATCTTTGACCGCACTTCGCTGGCCGGAGAGGGAGCTCGTCTCAGTCTTCGCTCACGCGAAGTACGCCGAGTCGAAGAAGCCCTTCCTCCCCGCAGAGCAGCTTGCCCCACTGTCGCTGCAACAGCAGCACGACGATGTGCTCGACCTTGACGACATCTCGGGCAAGCGGCAGATCGAAACCGGGTTGACACGAACAATCACGGTGCGCCAGGAAAACGCCGCTGCAGCCCTGGAGATCATGAGCCGCTTTGCGGCCGATCCACGGTGGGTCATCTACCTGCCTCCCACGATGTCGCCGTGCGAAACCAGTCGGGAGCCGGGGATGCTCGAGCATCCCCGGGAGGCATTCGAGTATTTCCGGACCCACGGCGTTGGGCGGGTGATCTGCGAAGAAAAACACATGGGATCGCGGGCGGTGGCGATCGTCTGTCGCGAGCCCGAGGTGGCCAGGAGACGGTTCGGTGTCGCCCCACCCGCGGCCACGTCGGAACTGCTCGGGTCGGACGCGGCCGCAGACACCCTCGGACTCTTCTACACCCGGACCGGCCGACCGTTCTTCAACGACCGTTCGACCGAGCAAACCCTCCTGCGGCGCCTTCGTGACTCGATCACAAAGTGCGGACTTTGGGATCAACTCCAGACGGACTGGATGTGCCTCGACTGTGAGCTCATGCCCTGGTCTGCCAAGGCTCAGGCGCTGATCAAAGAGCAATACGCAGCCGTCGGCGTTGCCGCCATGACCGGCCTCCAGGGCAGCGTCGCCGCACTCGAACAGGCCCATTCCCGTCTCCCGGAAGTGCGGCCCCTTCTGGACCGACATCGCGAACGACTTGAGTTGGTCCGAAAGTACACGGCCGCATACCGGCAGTATTGCTGGGACGTCACGACCGTGGACGATCTTCGGCTCGCCCCGTTCCACCTTCTCGCCAGCGAGGGCAAGGTCCACGTGGACCGCGACCATGTCTGGCACATGGAGACGCTGGCCCGCATCGCGGCCACTGGCGATCCGGTGTTTCTCGCCACGCCCTTCAAGGTCGTTGACCTGTCGAGAGAGGCCGACGAGGAAGAAGTCACAAACTGGTGGACGACCCTCACGTCCCGCGGGGGTGAGGGCATGGTGGTCAAACCGCTGGATTTCATCGCCAAAGGACCCCGTGGCCTGCTCCAACCTGCCATCAAAGTCCGCGGACCAGAGTACCTACGGATCATCTACGGGCCCGAGTACACCCTCCCGGCAAACCTCGACCGTCTTCGATCACGCGGCCTGGGAGCAAAGCGGTCGTTGGCCACGAAGGAGTTTTCGCTCGGCGTGGAGTCGCTCGAACGGTTTGTCCGACGGGAACCTCTCCGACGGGTTCACGAGTGTGTCTTCGCGGTGCTCGCCATGGAGAGCGAACCTGTCGATCCGCGGCTGTGAGAACCCTACCGTCGTCGGCGGTGCTCACCCCCCCGACCTCTGCCCCGCCCTTGCGGGGACAGGTCAGGCCGTCCCCACGGGCCCACGCCGAATGTTTGCACGGCCAATTGCCCCAGTCCTTGCGAGAGCCTAAAAAAAGGCTGGCCTTAATCTTCCCACCCGGATATCACGAGCGAGTTGCTTTCGTCCGATCGTCGGACCGATCGCCGGCCGGGGGAGTCCACTTGGGGATGCGCAATGTCCGGTCTGGACCTCGATCGACCCAATCAAATCCCCCACGCCTTCCTGACGCTCGTCGGGGCCCGCTCCTGTCCCGGTGTGCCGCTGTGCGGCATCGCGGAACTGCTCGACACCCTCGTGCGGCTCGCGGGTCGGGAAATCGAGGTTGAGCAGGCCAACAAGGGTCTGACAAACACCTACTCCATCGGCGGCACCACGGCCCGGGCGATCCAGTTCCTGTTCGGAACGGGCCTCAAGAGCGGGGCTTTCTCCAACTTGAAGCTCCTCATCGAGGCCGACCCGAGGAGCGTGCTGAAACTGATCACCCTGCACGAGCACGGTGCCCTCGGCGATCCCGCCGCTCCGCCGCCGAACTCCCTCAACAACCTGCCGCTGGAGTCCGCCTCCCAGTGGGCGATCTCGTGGACGAACTACGCGGGGGTGCACGAGCGGGCCACCCCGCCCACGGGAGCCGACCCGCTGGACACGTTCAGTGCCGCGCTCAACCCCACCGACCCCGCAACCGCCAGCCGGCAGTTCTGGCCGACCATCGCCGAGTACGGGCTGGGTTACAACCTGCTCGTTCTCCAGAAGGTGCGGGGCGGGCAGTTCGCGGCCCTCAAGGCTCTGTTCGGCCTGGCCTGGGCTCCCGCCTGGGACGCCGCCGCGGCTGCCGGGCTGCTGTACGTGATCGACCTGCGGGTCTTCGAGTCGCTGACCCCGGACACGGCGAACCAGCGGTTCACCCCCGCCACGGTGACGCTGCTCGTGCAGGACCCTGTGACGAAGGAACTGCGCGCCGTGGCCGTGCGGGTCACGGCCCAGGGCGGCACGCAGGTGCAGGTGTACGTGGAGTCGAGTCCGGCCTGGCTGTACGGGCTCCAGGCCGCCCGGACGTCCGTCACGGTGTACGGCATCTGGCTCGGCCACGTCTACCACTGGCACATCGTCACCGCGGCCATGTTCCTGGCCGCGGGCGAGACGCTCCCGGACGGCAGCGGGGGCACGCCGGTTCACCCCATCCGGCAACTGCTCGACCCCCAGTCACAGTATCTGGCTGCGTTCGACGAGGTGCTGCTGCTGCTGTGGTCTTACGTCGCCCCTCCAACCTCCGTGGCCACCGGCTGGGACTTCCTGCGGCTGATGAGCCACTTCGCCACCGGCCGCGGTTATTTCATGGACGACCCGAAGGCGACCCTCGACCGCCACGGCATCACCGAGGCCGACTTCTCGGCGCAGTCGCCGTGGGACCGATACCCGATCGTGCGGACGTTCCTCGCCGTCTGGGACGCGACGGCGGCATACGTGGCGGCGTTCGTCGATCACACCTACACCCCCGCACACCCCCCCGCCGCGGACGCCGCTCTCCAGGCGTGGGTGAACGCCGCCGCCGACCCGAGTGTCGGGAACGTCCCGGGGCTGCCGGCCGGGGTCGGCACCAACGACGAGTTGAAGCCCCTGCTGACGAGCCTGATCTACCGCGTGACCATGCACGGCGCGGCGCGCCTCCTCTCGACCGCGAACCCCGGGCTGACGTTCGTGGCGAACTACCCGCCGTGCCTGCAAAACCTGACGGTTCCGGACCCGGGCACGCCGCTCACGCAGGCAACGCTGTTCGAGTACCTGCCGCGGACGGGCACGATCGGTGGTATGGTGAAATTCTACTACACCTTCTCGTTCTCGCGGCCGTACGAGCCGTTCGTCCCGGAGTACGGGCTCGACGCAAACCTGTTCTTCCCGGGCGGGGCGGACGAGCCCCGCAACGCGGCGTTGATCGCGTACCGCCGGGTCGTCCAGGACCTGATCGACCAGTTGTCGCCGGTGTCGCCGCCGAACCAGTCGCAGCGGTATCAGTGGCCGCGATCGATCGAAACCTGATCGGGGCCCTCTTCGTGATCGCGGCCGACCATCGCGGTGCCGCCCAGTTGAAGCGATCCGCTTGAGCCTCCGCCTGTGTCTCCCGCTCGCGGCCCGTCGACCGACTGGGCCGAGCTTGTCGAGGACGAGGACCCTGACCGAGGCGCTCGTGTTTACCTCCCTCACGAACGAATGGCGACGGCCCACGGAAAAGGTCCGCGCCCGTGTCACAGCCCGGTCAGCGGGACTGTGAGCCCGTCGTAGGCCAGTTCCATGCCGGGAGGGAGCTGCGCCGAGACCGCACGGTGGGAGATGTCGTGCGAGAAGTGGAGGAAGAGCGTCCGCTTCGCCCCCACGCGCCGCGCTACCTCGAGCGACTCTTCGAGCGAAAAATGCGTCGGATGACGGGTGTGCCGAAGGCAGTCGAGGACGAGAACGTCGAGCCCCGCCAGCCGCTCGAACGTCTCCTCCGGTATGAAGTTCGTGTCGGTGCAATAGGCGACGTCGCCGAAGCGGAAGCCGAGGACATCGAAGACGCCGTGCCGGAGCCGGAGCGGCACGACGCGGCAGCCGAGGAGGTCGAAAGGCGCGGTCGTGATCCGCGAGAATTCGAGCTTCGGCACGCCCCCGCCGGGAAGCGGCATCGGCAGGAAGGCGTAGTCGAAGGCCCGGCGGATCCGATCCTCGACGAGCACCTCGCAGTAGACCGGGATCGGCCCGCCGCGCGCGAAACAGAGTGGCCGGACGTCGTCGAGGCCGTAGAGATGGTCGATATGCTCGTGCGTGTAGAGCACCGCGTCGACCCGGCCGATCCGCTCCCGGAGGAGTTGAGCGCGGAGATCGGGGGTCGTGTCAACCAGGAGCGTGCCCCCGGGGAGCCCCAACAGGACGCTCGTCCGCGTCCGCCGGTCACGCGGGTCGTCGCTCGTGCAGACCGGACAGGCACACCCCACCATCGGCACGCCGACGCTCGTGCCGGTGCCGAGGAAGAGCATCTCGCCAGCGGGATCGCGAAACGGGGATGCGGCCATGACTGAAAAACTCTGGGGTGGCCGGGGCATCGTAGCAGCCCGCTCACGGCGCAGTGAGCCGGGCCTCGAGCCAGGGGGCGATCGCCGTGAACCAGGCTTCCGCATGGCGGCGCTGACCGGCACCACTGAAGTGCACCCCACGGCCGCCGGAGTCTCGGAGAAGGCCCTGCAGGGCGTCCGTGTCGGGGCCGGGGAGGGCAAGGCCGTCGCGGCAGACGGCGGCCTGCGCCGCCCGGATGTCGGTCGACGATTCATCGCCGGGGACATGGTACGTGGCCCGGGCGACAAACCACGGGTGTTCGCGGCCGAGTTCGGCGCGCGTGGCGCGGATGACGCGTTCGAGCATCGCTTCGTAGAGCGGCCCCGGCAGCGTGCGCGACCGATCTTGTTGGTTGGCGTCGCTCTCTCCCTGATGCCAGAGCACCGCCCGGAAGCCGGTCGGCTCCAGCTGCTTCATGCGGCCAACGAGCATGGCGAACGCCGCGCCGTCACTCTCAAAGCCCCCGCCGGCCACGGGGCGGACCCGTGCGGTGATTGTCGGCGGCGCCGAGAACCGACTCCCCTCCGGAAGCCATTCGCGGACACTCGTCGCGCCGATCCCGCAGGCAACCAGGCCGATCGGAACATTGAGCTCGGCCTCGAGCCTGTCACCGAGCGCCGGCAGGAAACTCCCCCCGTCGCCGCTGGCCCCCGGCTGCGGATCGGCCGCCACGCGCCACACGCCATCGGGATCGAGCGCCACGACCCGATCGGTCGCCGGGGCGAGCCGCTCCTCGCCGTTGTTGGCGGAGTTTGATTGACCGGCGACGATGAACACCTCGCCGACCCCGACCCGCTCCACCGTCGTCATACCCATGACGGCCACCTCGATAACCGACCTGACTTCGAGCCGATGCCATCCCCCCGCCGGTGCGGCGAGGAGGCCGGTAAACGTCCCCCCTTTCCGCGTGAGCGTATGCCAGGGGGCATCGATGGCCAGGGCAACGCGGGCCTCGATCGCTCCCGCCTCGGGAACGTCGGCGCGCACCTCGACGGGAATGGCCCCGCCGGCGCGGTCGTGCCGCTGCACCACGGCCCACTCCACCGGCCGGACGATCCGCAGGGCCGCGCCCTCGGGCTCCGGCTCGGCGCCATGGGCCAGCAGAGGCGCGACGCCGAGGGCCAAAAGCAGGGCGACCCGCCGCCGCAGCCGGAATCCGGGCCAACCCCCAGCCGCCCCTGAAGCCCGCGGGAAGCAGCAGTCGATTCCGTTCCATGGTCGTGCCATAAAAGACTCCTCGACCCCGTTTCGCCTTGACCGATGGCGCGCAATACGGCGACAATCCGCTGGTGGCGGCAACGGAATCCGCCCAGCTTACCCGGTCCAGCCGCAGCTACCGGGCCCCCACGGCCCGGCGGAGTGCCGTCGTTTCCGTTCGGTCCGGTCGCCGGCCGGAGGGCGTGGACGGCGTCCAATCCTCCCTTCACCGGCACCGGCCGACCCTCTTTTCCGCCCCGCCGAACGAAACGACGCACGATGGAACACCTCGAACAGATCTGGGACGCGGTCACGAACACCGCTGCCGCCGCCGGACACCGCGTGGAGCGGCTCCTCACTGGCATGTTCGGATCGTCCAACGCGCGCTACCTGCGACGGCTCGAGCCGAAGATCGAGGCGATCAACTCGCTCGAGCCACGATACCAGGCGATGACCGATGCCGAGCTCCGCGGGCAAACGGCCGAATTCCGTCGCCGTCTGGCCGCCGGCGAAACGCTCGACGACATCCTTCCGGAGGCCTTCGGTGTCTGCCGCGAGGCGGGGCGCCGCTGGCTCGGGATGCGCCACTACGACGTCCAGCTCGTCGGCGGCATGGTGCTCCACTCCGGCGCCATCGCCGAGATGATGACCGGCGAGGGGAAGACGCTCGTGGCCACGCTCCCGGCCTATCTCAATGCCGTCGAGGGAAAGGGGGTCCATGTCGTCACCGTCAACGACTACCTCGCCCGCCGCGACATGGAATGGATGGGGCCGCTCTACATGGGGCTCGGGCTGACCGTCGGCGCGATCCAGTCAGGCATGGATTCCGCCGAGCGGCAGAAGTCGTATGCGGCCGACATCACCTACGGCACGAACAACGAATTCGGCTTCGACTACCTCCGCGACAACATGCGGATGGCCTCGCGCGGCGACGACCGCTTCCCGGCCCACCAGCAGCAGAGCCAGGGAACGCTCAATTTCGCGATCGTTGACGAGGTCGACAACATCCTCATCGATGAGGCCCGCACGCCGCTGATCATCTCCGGCCCGGCCCATGACGACGTCACCAAGTACACCCGGGCCGACCAGATCGCCCGCCAGCTGCGCCCCGAGGAGCACTTCGAGGTCAAGGAAAAAGAGCACACCGTCGCGCTCACGGAGGCGGGCGTGCGTCGCGCCGAGCAGCTCGCCGGCGTGGAGAGCTTCTACACCGCGGGCAACATGGAGTGGCCCCACCTCATCGACAATTCCCTCAAGGCCCACCACCTCTACAAGCGCGACGTCAACTACGTTGTCCAGCAGGGGGAAGTGGTGATCGTCGACGAGTTTACCGGGCGGTTGATGCCGGGCCGGCAGTGGTCCGACGGGCTCCACCAGTCGGTCGAGGCCAAGGAGGGGGTGCGGGTCAAGGAGGAGTCGCAAACCCTCGCCACGGTCACCCTCCAGAACTTCTTCAAGCTTTACAAGAAGCTCGGCGGCATGACCGGCACGGCGATGACCGAGGCGAGCGAGTTCTGGAAGATCTACAAGCTCGACGTCATCGCCATCCCGGCGAACCGAGGGATGAAGCGGATCAACCATCCCGACGTCATCTACCGCACCGAGAAGGAGAAGTGGACGGCCGTCGCCGACGAGGTCGAGCGCGTCCACCGCTGGGATTCGCTCGCGCTCTCCGACGGCAGCTGGCGGATCGGGCGGATCCTCGGCGAGAACGAGACGACGATCGAGTTCGAGGACAAGGAGACGCGGAAAAAGGAATCGATCCCACGGAAGACCGTCCGCGAACTCCAGCACCGCGGTTGCCCCGTCCTCGTCGGCACCGTCTCGATCGAGAAGAGCGAGCTCCTCTCCACTCTCCTCGAGGCCCGCGGCATCGATCATCAGGTGCTCAACGCCAAGCACCACAAGCGCGAGGCCGAGATCATCGCCCAGGCCGGCCGGCGCAATGCCGCGACGATTGCCACGAACATGGCCGGCCGCGGCACCGACATCATCCTCGGGGGCAATCCTGACACCCTCGCTTGGGCCAGGCTCCAGGAGAAATATCCGACCCGTCTCGACGTCCCCAAAGAGGAATGGGACACCCTCGTGCGCGAGATCTCCACCCGGGAGAACATGAAGGCCGAGGGGGACGAGGTCCGCGGGATGGGGGGGCTGCACATCATCGGCACCGAGCGCCACGAGGCCCGGCGGATCGACCTCCAGCTCCGTGGTCGCTGCGGGCGGCAGGGGGATCCCGGCTCGAGCCGGTTCTTCCTCTCCCTCGAGGATGACCTGATGAGGATCTTCGCCGGCGAGTGGGTGAAGAACGTGCTGACGCGGCTGGGGATGCAGGATGGCGAGGCGATCGAGAGCCGGATGGTGACGCGGCGGGTCGAGGCGGCGCAGAAGAAGGTCGAGGAGCGCAACTTCGACGTCCGCAAGAACCTCCTCGAGTACGACGAGGTGATGGACGAGCAGCGGAAGCGGGTCTACGGATTCCGCCAGAAGATCCTCGACGGCTCCGACTGCCGCGAGTTGATCCTCGACATGATCGATCGGCAGATCGACCAAAACGTCGGCACGTTCCTCGACAAGGACTACGGCCCGCAGACCTACGCCACCTGGGCCGCCGGCCAGGTGTCGTGCGAGCTCGACGCCGCCGATTTCCGCGGCCTGAACCCCGAGGAGGCCGAGCGACTCGCGACCGATCAGGCGATCCGTCAATCGGAGACACAGATCTTCGAGGCGGTCGAGGAGAACATTCCCGACGGGGAGGACGAGAGCGAGTGGAACTGGGGGGCCCTGGCGACATTCGCCAATGCCCGCTGGAAGACCCACCTCACCGACCGTGATCTGAAGCGGATCGGCCGGCAGGATGTCGTCGAATACCTCCAGGGAGTGGTCCGCGAGGCGATCACGAAGATCGATCTCGCCGAGGGGGGAAAGTTCCTCGCGCATGATTTCGGGCTGCGGAGCGCCTGCGGCTGGACGGAGTGGCGGTTCGGCGAGTCGCTCGCCCCGGCCGACATCGAGCGCGCCGTGCAGTCGGGGCTCGACCCGAAACAGTTCCGCGAGTTGGTCAAGCGGAAGGCCCACGATGTCTACGCCCGCCGAGAGATCGACTATCCGGTTCTCGCCGGGCTATCGCATTTCATCCGCCCGCAGGCGGACGGATCGCGGGCCCTCGATCGCGATGGCCTGCTCGCCTGGGCACGCGAGCGCTTCGATCCCGAACTGCAGGCCTCCGATCTCGAGACGAACGATCTCGACCAACTCCGGCTTGTCCTCTCCGAGGCGAGTCGCCGGCGCCACGCCCGCGGCGATGATCCCCGCGACGAGATGAAGCGGATGGAGCGGGCCGTGCTCCTCCAGTTCCTCGACAACGCCTGGAAGGACCACCTCCTCGCCATGGATCACCTCCGGTCGAGCGTCGGCCTGCGGGGCTACGCGCAGGTCGACCCGAAGGTGGAGTACAAGCGAGAGGGGATGCGGACGTTCGACCTGATGTGGAAGGGGATCGACGAACGCGTCACCGACATCGTCTACCGGATCGAGCAGGTCGAGGACGATGCCCTGCGGAGCACCTGGCAGGAGACCGCGGCGATCCATGCCGCAGCCCCGTCGGCCACGCTCCCCGAGCCCTCGGTGGAAGCCCCTGCCGCCGAATCGTCGCCTCCGGATGACCATGTCGAGCCGATCCGCAATCTCGCCCAGAAGGTGGGGCGGAACGACCCCTGCCCCTGCGGCAGCGGGAAGAAGTTCAAGAACTGCTGTGGCCGCTCGAGCAACGTGACCAACGGCTAGCCGTGGAACCCGCGTGCGTGCCGTCCCCCGGCGGTCACGGCCCCCATGCTCCTCGATCTCATCTACCTCGTCGTCTTCGTCGCGCTCCTCCCCTGGATCGCCTGGCGACGCTGGTCGGGGGGGCGCCCGGTGGCCGCCCCGTGGATCCGATTCACCGGCAGCATCCCCCCCCTCCCGGCGAAGGGGGCGCGGAAGCGGATCTGGCTCCACGGCGTCAGCGTCGGCGAGATCCAGCTTCTCTCGTCGCTGGCGCGCGAGATCGAGGCTCGCGCCGAGTCACGCGGACAGGCGGTCGAGTTCGTCGTTTCCAGTTCGACGACGACCGGCCTCGAGCTGGCCGCCAAACGCTTCGGGCACGCGGTCGTCTTCCCCTGCCCACTCGATTTCACCTGGGCAGTGCGGCGCGTGCTCGGTGCCGTCGACGCCGATCTCCTCGTCCTCGGTGAGCTCGAGCTCTGGCCCCATCTCCTCGCAGGGGCATGGCAGCGTCGGCTGCCGGTCGTCGTGGCCAACGGGCGTTTGAGCCAGCACAGTGCCCGTGGCTACCGCCGCGTCGCCCCGCTTGTCCGCAGGATGCTGTCGCGGGTGACGCTCGTCAGCGCCCGCTCGGCGGCCGATGCGGAGCGCTTCCGGGCCCTCGGCGCCGCGAACGTCGTCGCGGCCGGATCGATGAAGTTCGACGGGGTCCGTGGCGACCGCAAGCATGAGGATGTCCGCCGTCTGGCGAGGCTGGCCGGCTTCCGGGACGATGACGTCGTGTTCCTCGCCGGCAGCACACAGGCTCCCGAGGAGGCCCTGGCGATCGACGCCTACCGGGCCGCTGCCGCCGATCACCCCCGGCTCCGCCTCGTGATCGTGCCCAGGCATGTCGAGCGGAAACCGGAGCTCGTTGCCCTCCTCGACGGCTCGGGGCTCGCCTGGCAGGCCCGCAGCATCCTCGACAAAGAGGGAGCCGCCCCAGATGCGCGGGTGCTCCTCGTCGACACGACGGGCGAACTCGGGGCTTGGTGGGGGACGGCGACGATCGCCTTCGTGGGGGGGAGCCTCGACGGGAAGCGCGGCGGGCAGAACATGCTCGAGCCGGCAGCGTACGGGGCGGCGGTCTGCTTCGGGCCCTACACCCGCAACTTCGACGACGAGGTGGCGGTGCTCCTGGCCGCCGATGCGGCCCGGGTGATCGCCGATGGCCCCGGCCTCGCCATGTTCGTCCGCGCTTGCCTTGACGATCCCAGGACGGTCCTGGCGCTCGGGACACGGGCCGCCGGCACCGTGGCTGCCCATCGCGGCGCCACCGCCGCGACCGCCGAAAGGATCCTTGCCACTCTCTCCGCCGCGGCAGACGGGGCGGAGGGTTGCCGCCGGCTGTGTGAACCTGGATAATCGACCGTTCGATCCTTCAGCCCCCCCGGCCCGATCCTGTCGGGCGAAGCCACCATCACAGCAAGAGGCGACAAACCGTGTCCAAAGGCAAGTATCTGTTCACGAGCGAATCGGTCAGCATGGGCCACCCCGACAAGCTGGCCGACCAGATCTCCGACGGCGTCCTCGACGCCTACCTGGCTCTGGACCCGCTCAGCCGCGTGGCCTGCGAAACCCTGGTGACGACGGGCTTGGCGGTGGTGGCCGGAGAGATCACCTCGAAGGGGACGATCGACTACCAGAAGGTCGTCCGGGACGTGATCCGTGACGTCGGCTACACCGACGACGAGATGGGGATCTCCGCCGATACCTGCTCGGTGCTCGTCGCCGTCGGCAAGCAGAGCGGTGACATCGCGATGGGTGTCAACGAGGACGACTCGAAGGGGAAGGACATCGGTGCCGGTGATCAGGGGCTGATGTTCGGGTATGCGTGCAACGAGACCTCGGAACTGATGCCCCTGCCGATCGCCCTCTCCCACCGAATCCTCAACCGTCTGACGGAAGCCCGGCAGAAAGGCGAGGTCGATTGGCTCCGCCCCGACTCGAAGAGCCAGGTCACGATCGAGTACGAGGGGAACACCCCGAAGCGTCTCGACACCATCGTCGTTTCTACGCAGCACGCTCCTCATGTCTCCAACGAGGAGATCCGCACGTTCGTCATCGAGAAGATCTGCAAGCCGCTCCTGCCGAAGGATCTCGACATCTCGAACATCACCTACCACATCAACCCGACAGGTCGGTTCGTGGTCGGCGGCCCCCACGGTGACTGCGGTCTGACGGGCCGGAAGATCATCGTCGACACCTACGGCGGCTGGGGACGGCACGGTGGCGGAGCGTTCTCCGGCAAGGATCCGACGAAGGTCGACCGTAGCGCCGCCTACATGGCCCGCCACATCGCCAAGAACATCGTCGCGTCGGGGCTTGCCGACCGTTGCGAGGTGCAACTCGCCTATGCGATCGGCGTCAGCGATCCGGTGAGCATCAAGGTCGACACTGAAGGAACCGGCAAGCTGCCCGACGAGAAGCTTTGCGACGTCGTCCGGCAGTTCTTCCCCCTGAAGCCCCGCGGGATCATCGACTACCTCGATCTGCGGAAGCCGATCTACCGCAAGACCGCGGCGGGGGGGCACTTCGGCCGCGAGGGCTTCCCGTGGGAGAAGACCGACCGGTCCGCCGAACTGGCGAAGGCTGCCGGGAAGGCCTGATCCCTCCCATGGCTGTCGCAGCAGAACGTGGACCCGGGGCGGATCGATCGATGCGTGACCGCCCCGGTCCACGGCTGCTGGCGGCGCTCGGCGCTGCCGTCGCCGTGACGTCTCTCGCCGCTGCGCTGGTGCTCGTGATCCGACGGATGCAGGTGTCGTTCGACACCTCGGGGCTCGCGTCGATTCTGGCGATGATCGCGGGTGTCACCCTCGTCACCCTGGTCGACGCAGCGTCGATCGGCGCCGGTACCGCAGCGAAGATACTGCAGCGTTTGGCCGTCCGCCTCGGGCTGGCCCTCACGCTCGCTGCGACCCTTCCCGGTCCGTCGGCCCTCCTCGCTCCGCACGAGAGTCCGCTGTGGCTCGTGGCGATCGCAGGAGCAGTCGCGGCGGCGGTGATCGCCATGGTCGCGCCGATCGCCCCGTGGCTGGGGCGGCGTCCGGAGCCGGCCCCCTGGCGCAGCGACGGCGCACGTCGGCACAGTGGGGAACGGGAGCCTTTTCCCCCTTCGGAGCAACGCCGCCGGAGAACCGATCGGGTTCGTCGCCGGCCGGCCACCGCGCCGAGCCCCCCAGCCACACCCCCAGTCGCCGAGCCCGCGCTTCCTGTCGCAAGTCACGTGGCGCCAGATGCGCCCGCCCCGCCGGCGGCCGTCATCCAGCAGCGTTTCGAGCGCTATCTTCTCACCGATGAGCGAATGGAGTGCCTCCGCGGCACCCTCCATCTCGCCGTCGTCGCCGGCTCGCGCCTCGTCACGGGACATGTCGGCTTCTGCCCACCCTTCCACCAGCTTCCCCAGGTGGAGGTGGGGACCGCATGCGAGGAGGTCGAGGCGACGATCACCGCAGCCGAGGTCCTCCCCTGGGGAGTGAGAGTTGAATGCCGTCTCGATGAACCGGCCGACGAGACGATTCTGATCCCGATCGATGTCGTCGCCCGGGCCCCGCTCCCGGCGATCGACGATTCGCCCCTCTCCCCACCCCGGTAACCAACCACCATGGCCCGCTGGCCCAAGCATCTCTGGACAACCCTCTTTACCTACGGTGTGATCTTCATCGGCTTTCCGCTCATCGCCTTCCTCCTCTGGGCGTGGGTCCGGGGCCGCACCTGAATGGAGCCCGTCATGCCCCCCGCTTCCCTCCCGACGGCGCTGCGGGAATCGATCGCCCGGGCCGGTCAGGATCAACTTTTGCGGTTCTGGGACGTCCTCGAAGCCAGCGCGCGGGATCGGCTCGCAGGGCAACTCGCGGCGATCGATTGGGAAAGGCTCGGCGAGCTCCGGCGCCTCGCCTGCTCGTCGGGGCCGGGGACCGTGGCTGGCGCGGCCGCGAGCTTGGCTGCCGATCTCGCCCGCGCCACCACCCCCCCCTGCCATCGCCTCGGCGGTGACGCTGCCGATCAGGCCGCGGCGGCCGGGCGGGCGGGACTGAAGGCGGGTCACTTCGGCGCCATACTCGTGGCCGGTGGACAGGGTTCGCGGCTGGGATGCAACGGCCCGAAGGGGGTCGTGCCCGTTGGCGCGCTCTCCGGGGCGACGCTCTTCGATCTCCTCCTCGGCAGGCTCCACGGCATCGCGCGGCGGTACGGACGTCCGCTCCCGCTGGCGATCATGACGAGCTCCGCGACTGACGCCGACACGCGGGCGTGGCTGGCCGACCACAACCACGGCGGCCTCGACCCCGATCATGTCCTCGTCTTCCGGCAGCGCGATCTGCCGGCTGTCGACGATGTCGATGGCAACCTCCTCCTCGATGCCCCCGACCACATCGCCATGGCGCCCGATGGCCACGGCGGCATGCTGCCGGCCCTCGTGGCTGCCGGCGGCCTCGAATGGTTCGTCGACCGCGGCTGCCGGCACGTGACGACGTTTCAGGTCGACAATCCGCTCACGATGCCGCTCCACCCCGAATTCCTCGGCCATCACCTCCTCCGCGACGCCGAGTTTTCCACCCAGGTGGTGCACAAGCACGAGCCTGGGGAGCGCGTCGGCGTCGTGGCCTGCGACGGCCAGCGCACGTTCGTCGTCGAGTACAGCGATCTCCCGGCGGCGCTCGCCGCCGAGCGCGGCCCCGGCGACCGGCTCCGGTTCCATGCCGGGAGCATCGCCGTCCATGCCTTCGCCCTCGAGTTCCTCCGCCGGGCCGCGGCTGCCCCGGACCCGCTTCCCCTCCATGTCGCCCACAAGGCGGTGCCGTTCCTCAACGACTCCGGGGAGAGGGTGAATCCGCGGACGCCCAACGCGGTGAAGTTCGAGAGATTCATCTTCGATCTCATGCCACTGGCGCGGCGTGTCTGCCTGGTGGAAATCGATCCCGCCGAGGGGTTCGCCCCGCTCAAGAACCCCCCCGGGGCCGCCGCCGACACCCTGGCTCACGTCCAAGCCGCGCTCGACGCCCACGCCCGCCGACTTCTCCACCGGGCCGGCGTGGTGGTACCCGACGGGGTCGGGGTGGAACTGGCGCCGTGGATCCTGGACGAAGCCGACCTCGCCGCCGTCCTCCCTCCGGGCTCGCGAATCGAGCGTCCGACGGTCATCGGAGGGGGCGGCTGACCGGTCGCCGGCAAAACCCCTGTTGCCCGCCGCATGGGTTTCCGGCGACATTCCCTCCAGGGAAGGAGACTCGCTCCGCCCTTCCGCCCGACAGGAACCCACGATGCTCCACGCGATCGTCATGGCCGGAGGATCCGGCACCCGATTCTGGCCCGCCAGCCGTGCCGCCCTCCCGAAGCAACTCCTCCCCCTGGCCGGGACGACGACGCTCCTCGAGGACACCGTCGCCCGGCTCGACGCGCTTGTCCCCCCGGACCGGCTGATGATCGTCACCTCGGCGCGCCTCCTTCCGGCCGTCCGCCAACAGCTGCCGGCGGTCCCAGAGGTGGGGCTCGTGGGGGAGCCGTGCAAACGCGACACCGCCCCCTGCATCGGCCTGGCCGCGCTCCTCGTCGCCCGCCACGACCCCGATGCGATCATGGCGGTGATGCCCTCCGATCACTGCATCGCCCCCGCGGCGGCGTTCCGCGCCGCGATCCGCCAGGCCGAAGCCCTCGTCCTCGATTCGCCCGAGAGGCTGGTCACCTTCGGCATCCGCCCGACCTACCCGGCCGAGGGTTTCGGCTACATCCAGGAAGGGGACGCGATCCCGTCCCCCCCCATGCGCGCCGGCGGGGAACAGGCCAGCGCCCCGGTTCATCGGGTGGCGCGATTCAAGGAGAAGCCGCCGGCCTCCGTGGCCCGCGAATATCTCGCGGCGGGCAACTATCTGTGGAACGCCGGCATCTTCGTCTGGAGGGCGTCGACGATCATCGAGGCCCTCCGCCGCCAGCAGCCGGAATGCCTCGCTCACCTCGAGCGGATCGCCGCGGCATGGGATGGCCCCGACCGGGAGCGCGTCTTCGCCGCGGAGTTCGCCGCCATCAAGGGGATCTCGATTGACTACGCGGTCCTCGAACATGCCGGGGATGTGGCCGTGATCGAGGCTCCCTTCACCTGGGACGACCTCGGCGGCTGGTCGGCTGTCGCCCGCCAGCGTGGGGGAGACACCGACGGCAACACCGTCATCGGCAAACATCTCGGCATCGAGACGGTGCGGACGATCGTGCGGTCCGGCGAGGATCATCTGGTCGTCACGATGGGCCTGGCGGATATGCTGGTGGTGCACACCCCCGATGCCACGCTCGTCGCCGCCCGGTCGCACGAGGAGGCGGTCCGCCGCGTCGTGACGGAGCTGGAGAAGCGGGGCTGGAGTGAGTTTCTGTGAGTGCGCTGCCCCGGTGGGCAGAGTCCCGAAGACCGCTGACAAAGCGAGGGCTGGCGATGACTGGAGGCGCCCGTCGAACCGAGGTTGGCCGCTGGCTGCCGCTCCCCCGGGCCGTCATCATCGCCGCGTTTTTCGCGCTCGCCGCACCGGCCGGGGCCCCGGCCGACGAATCGGGCGTCGAAGCCGTGTCGGCGGTCGCCGCCGACCACTGGAGCGAGCGGCTGCGCCGCGCCGCCGAGGCAATGGAGTGGTCGGACGAACTGGTCCGGCACGAATGGCGGATCCAGCGGCGGCCGGGCAGTGACGCGGCCCGCGTTCTCGATCCTGCCGATCGGGTGATCCTTGCCGGCTCGGCCGCTGCCTGCCGGGAGCGGTTTCAGTCGCTCGAAGCTTCAGGGCAGATCCCCCCGATCGACGGCCCGACGGTGATCCTCCTCCACGGTCTCGGGGAGGGGCGCGGATCGATGCGTCCGCTGGCCGCTTATCTCCGTGAGCACAACGACGCCACGGTGCTGACGTTCGGCTACGCCAGCCCGAGGGCGGGTGTCGACGATCACGCCCGCGCGCTCGGCAGTGTGATCGCCGGGCTCGATGGGGCGGACCGGATCAGCCTCGTTGGCCACAGCCTCGGGAATATCGTCGTGCGGCGGTGGATGGCCGAGGCGCCGGCCGCCGATCTCGACCGCATCGAACGGATGGTGATGCTCGGGGCGCCGAATCAGGGATCCGATCTGGCGCGGAGGGTGTCTCAGGTGTGGCTCCTGTCGAAGCTCTCGACCGGCGCTGCCCGAGATCTCGTTCTCGATTGGCCGCGGATCGCCCGGAATCTCGCCGTCCCCCCCTGCCCGTTCGGGATCATCGCCGGCGGTACCGGCGATGCCGAGGGCTACAGCCCGATGCTCGAAGGGGATGACGATTCCGTGGTGCGTGTCGAGGAGACGCGCCTCGATGGGGCGGACGATTTCCTCCTTCTGCCGGTCCGGCACGCGTTCATGATGCGTGACCCGGCGGTGCAGGAGGCGACCGCGTCGTTCCTGAAGGGGGGGCGCTTCGGAGCGACCGCCGCCGATCCCACGGCAGCAGCCGGGGCACGATGAACGGCCACCGTCGCTCCACTCCGGTGACGATTCCCCGCGGCCGCGTCGCGGCGGTCGACTATGGCCGCAAGCGAATGGGAATCGCGATCTGCGATGCCGAGCGGATCATCGCCAGCCCCTGGCCGATGCGGCAGCCGACCGGCGACGCGCCGGCCGAGGCGGCGTTCTTTCGGCGCCTCGTCGCCGAGGAATCGATCGTCGGTTTCGTCGTCGGTCTGCCCGTCCATGCCGATGGCAGCGACAGCCAGATGTCGCTCGAGGTCGAACGGTTCGCCGTCTGGCTCGGTGAGACGACGGCCCGACCGGTGGCCTTTCAGGACGAGCGCTACACCTCGGTCGAGGCGGCCGGGATGCTCGCCGGCCTCGGGCTCTCCCGCGGCAAGAAGAAAGCCCGGGCCGACTCGATCGCGGCCCACATCATCCTCACCTCCTGGATGGAAGCGCACCTCTCCCCACGGCCTGGCGATGGTGGGGCACCCCACGAGCCACTGCCACGCCCCGGAGCCCTCGACGGATGACCCCGCGCCCCGCCCCCGCGCCGTCGTCGCCTCCGCGCCGTCTGATCGTCGGCTGTGGCTATGTCGGCGAACGGCTCGCTGGGCGTTGGCTGGCCGGCGGGTCGCAAGTCTGGGGGGTGGTCCGCACGCCTGTCCGGGTTGCCCGGCTCGCCGCCACCGGGGTGGAGGTGATCATCGCCGACGTCGCCTCCGCCGTTCCCCTCCCGCCGCTGCCGGAGGTCGACACGGTCGTCTGGTCGGTCGGTTTCGATCGCACGGCCGGGCAGGGCTACAGCGACGTTCATGTCGACGGGCTTGGCCGCCTCCTCGCGGCGCTTCCCGGCCGGCCCCGCGTGATCCTCGTCAGCTCCACCGGTGTTTGGGGACGCGTCGATGGCCAAGTCGTCGACGAGGCAACGCCCCCCCATCCCGACCGCGAGGCGGGGCGCGTCCTCCTCGAGGCCGAGGCCCTCCTCCACGGCCACCGACTCGGCCCCGGCACCGTGCTGCGGTTGGCGGGGATCTACGGTCCGGGACGCCTGCCGCGCGTCGACGATCTTCGCAGCGGTGCGGCACTCGCAGCCGATCCGGACAGCTGGCTGAATCTGATCCATGTCGATGATGCGGCCGCGGTCGTGATGGCCGTCGCCGATCATGTCAGCCCCGGCACCCTGTACGTCGTTTCCGATGGCCATCCGGTGCGCCGTCGGGATTTCTACGCCCGCCTCGCGAGCCTCACCGGAAGCCCACCACCCCGGTGGACGCCGCCCCCCCCCGACGCCCGCGGCGGTGACAAGCGGGTCGATCCCCGCCGCCTGTTCGCCGAGATCGGCCCGGTGATGGCCCACCCCGACGCCCTCGGCGCCCTCGCCGGAATCCCCGGTATGCTCATTTCCGGCACGGACGCCCTCCGACCGATCCACCCGCCGGCGAGCCATCCATGAACCTCTCGCGCCGATCGTTCCTCCGCGCCGAGGGGGCGCTGCTTGCTCTCCCCTTCCTCCCTTCGCTTGCCGCCGCCGACGGGCTTCCCCCCGAGTCGGTGCAGCCGCGGAAGAAACTCGCCATCGTCTATCTCCCCAACGGCATCGTCCGGCGCTGCTTCTTTCCGGGGGAGGGGCATGTCGACGCCCCGGACTTCATCGGAGGCTTCGAGGCCGACAAGATCAAGCACGAGCGGCGCATCAAGAACACCCCGGGCCTTCATCCCCTCGAGCTGACCGAGACGCTCGAACCACTCGCCGAGCACGTCGCCGACATTACGCTCATCACCGGCCTCGACCGGAGCTATAAGGATGGCCAGGATGTCCACGCCCAGGGGGCATCGTGCTACCTGACGAGCGTCTCGCCGAAGATGGCCGCCGATCGGGGGATCGCCCATCCCAACGGCCGCACGCTCGACCAGGTGATCGGAGACGCGGTCGGTCATGCCACCGTCTTCAACACCCTCGAGATCAGCTGCAACGGATTCACGGCGCCGAAGGAGCCGATCGAATTCGACAACATCTCCTGGTACGGGCCGGGGAGGATCGCGCCGTCGATCCGCGAGCCGCAGAAGCTCTACGACCGGCTCTTCCTCCGCCAGGGATACCGCGATCACGTCGCCGACGTCACCGATCTGGTCCTTGCCGACGCCGGCTCCCTCGCCCGGCGTCTCGGCCGCGAAGATCGGCGCACGCTCGACGAATTCATGGAGATGATCCGCGGCATCGAACGCCGCATCGGAAAGATGGACCGGCTCCTCACCGAGGCCGACGTCCGCATCCCGACGCAGGAGGTGCTGCCGCGCGGGGAGTACATCCGCCTCCAGATGGACCTGATGCTGACGGCCTTCCGGATGGGGATCACCGACGTCTGCACCTTCATGATCGGCCCCGAGCGCTGGGATGCGACGCTCAGGTACGAGGGGGTTTTCGACCAGCCCGTCCAGCACCACGAGATGACGCATAACCAAAAGGGGGACGGATTCAAGCAGCTCCAAAAGATCGACCGCTTCCACCTCGAGCAGTATGCCTACCTCATCCGCCGGATGAAGGATCTCAAGGAATCAGACGGCCGATCCCTCCTCGATCACTCGCTCGTCGCCTTCGGCGCGGGGCTCGGAGACGGTGCCACCCACCAGTTTTTCGATCTCCCGATGATCCTCGCCGGCACCGCGCAGGGGGAGGTGAAGCAGGGGCGTTTCCTGAAGATGCCCAGCGGCACGCTCAATTCGAATCTCTGGCTCTCGCTCGCCAGGGTGATGGGGCTCGAGATCGATTCGTTTGCCGACAGCACCGGGGTGATTTCCGAACTGTTGGCGTAGCAGGCTGTGGGGAACGGGCGCGCCGCCCGACGCGGCGGGCGGGGGAGAACCGCGGTGGCAGACATCCGCAATCAAGGTCGAGCGTTGCTCCGCGGCATGAGTGCCGTCGGGGGCACGATCGCCATCGCCCTCACGATCCTCCTTACCAGTCCGCAGTCCGGCCCGGGGGCGGAGCCCGGCCCGATCCTTCCGCCGCTGGTCGCCGGGAAGTGCCTCGGCTGCCATGGAGACGGCGACGCCAGCGGGGGGATCACCTTCGAGTCGCTCCCGCCGGATGCCCCGATCGGGGAACAGGCCCGGCTCCTCGGCCTGGCAATCGACGCCATCGATTCCGGCGCCATGCCCCCGGACGGCGAGCCGTCGCTCGATGCCGCCACGCGCTCGGAGGCGATCCGCTGGCTCCAACACCGTCTCGGAGAGGTCGCACAGGGCATCGCCACGCCGCCGTTGCCGCTCCAACGCCTCAACCGCTTCCTCTACAACAACACCGTCCGTGATCTCTTCCGGCTCTCCCGGGATCTGTTCCCGCTCCCGGAGAAGCTGCTGACCCGGTACGACCCATACCTCATCGCGCCGCCGGGCCCATCCTCTCCGCCGCGGCTGCCCGACGTCGTCCGGGTCGCGTCCCACGCCCTCGAGCCGCTGCCCGGGCTCGAAGGGGTCAAGCCCTATCCGAAGGATCTCCGCGCCGAGCATGGCTTCGACAACCAGGCCGACGAGCTGACCCTCTCCCCGCTCCTCCTCGACGCCTTCCTGCGGCTGGCCTATTCGATCGTCGAGAGCCCCGAGTTCAATCCCGACACCGTCGGCATCTGGGGGGAGTTCTTCGCCGCGCCGGCGGAGGGGGGCGACCGCGAAGCGGAGGTCCGGCGGAGACTCCACCGCTTCCTGCGGGCCGCCTTCCGTGGCCCGGTCGAGACCGAGACCGTCGATCGCTACGCCGCCTTCGCACTCTCGAAGCTGGAGCGGGGGCTCCCCTTCCCCGAGGCGATGAAGAAGACGGCCGCGGCAGCGCTCTCCTCCCCCCGATTCCTCTACCGCGTCACCGCCACCGGGCATGAGGACGTTCCCCTCGCCCTCGCCTCGCGACTGTCGGCTTTCCTCTGGGGGAGCTGCCCGGACGAGGAGTTGCTCGGGCTGGCCGAGCGCGGGGCGATCCTCCATCCCGATGTCCTCGACCGAACGGTGACGCGGATGCTCGCCGACCCGCGCATCGAACGTTTTCTCGACGCTTTCCCGACCCAGTGGATGCAGCTCGAGAACGCCCTGGCGGCGACCCCGGATCCGTCCCTGGCCCGCGACTTCCACCTCGTGCCAGGCACGCCGGCAAGCGTGCAGATGATCCTCGAGCCGCTCCTCCTCTTCGATGCGGTGTTCGTCGAGGAGCGCCCGCTTGCGGAACTGATCGCGCCGACCGAGCACTATCAAAGTGACTTTCTCCGCTCGTGGTACCAAGGGATTCCCGCGCCGCCGACCGAGACAGCCGATCGCTCGGCCCACGACGACACGCTCCGGCGGCAACTGCACCTCCGCGAGTTTCGCCGTGTTCCCTGCGACGACCCGCGGTTCGGGGGGATCGTCACCAACGCCGCTGTGGCGAGCATGACCTCCGGGCCGAAGCGCACCCACCCGGTGGCCCGCGGCGTGTGGCTCGTGGACGTCATCTTCAACGATCCACCGGCCCCGCCCCCCGCCGACGTCCCGCCACTCGCCGAGGACCAGGCCGATCCGAGCCTGACGATCCGCGAGCATTTCGCGGCCCATCGCGACCATCCCTCCTGCGCGGGCTGCCACACGAAACTCGATCCCCTCGGCTTCGCACTGGAGAACTACGACATCACCGGACGGTGGCGCGACCGCTACTCGAGCGGCCGCGACGTCGATGCCAGCGGCACGCTCTTCCGCAAGCACCCCTTCGAGGGCGCCGTCGGATTCAAGGGAGCGATCCTCGCGGAGCGGGAGCGGTTCGCCAGGGCCTTCACCAGCCATCTCCTCCGTTTCGCGCTCGGCCGCAAACTCGTGCCCGCTGACCGGGTCAGCGTTGACGGGATCCTCCGCCGGACCGCTCCACAGGGCCATGCCATCAAGGCCCTGGTGCGCGGCGTGGTTCATTCGGAGAGCTTCCGGGAGTTTGGTCAATCCCCCGAAGGGGAAGCTCGTTGACGCGGCTGCGCCGTCGATCTACCTTCAGGAAGGAATCCTGTCCGGTGTGGCTCCCCACGGCCGATGGGACGACCGGTGCCGGTGGCTCCGTTCTCGCCGGGGACGCGCGAACCGAGTTGGCTCTGCTTCCGTGGACTCCTGCTTGGGCGTCCTGCGCACGTCACGGGGATCTGCCATGAGCCTCCGCCCGTTCATCCTGATCCTGATCCTGATCGCGATCGCGCTGTCGCCGGGCGCTGCTGCGGAGGAGCCGCAGGTCTCCGCCGTCGACTTCGATCGGCAGATCGCCCCGCTCCTCGTCTCGCGCTGCCTCGAATGCCATTCCGGGATCGACCCCGACGGCGGGCTGTCGCTCGTCGACGCCTCCTCGGCAGCCAAGGGGGGAGAGAGCGGACCGGCTCTGGAGCCGGGCAAGATCGAAAGCCTCCTCTGGCAGCGGGTGGAAGGGGACGAGATGCCCCCCGACCACCCGCTTCCGGCGGCGGAGAAGGCGCTGCTGCGGGCCTGGCTCGACGCCGGGAGCCCCTGGGGGCAAACGCCGCTCGACCCCCTCGCCTTGAGCACGGAGAAGCGCGCCGGCCGGGACTGGTGGTCGCTCCAGCCGCTCAGGGAAACGCCGCTCCCGGACACAGCGCTCGATCCGTGGGCGCGTGGCCCGATCGATGCCTGGGTGCTCGACCGGCTCGGGGCTTCCGGCCTCGCCCCCTCCCGCCCCGCCGATCCCCACATCCTCATCCGGCGCCTGTTCATCGATCTGATCGGGCTGCCTCCGAGCCCCGAGCAGGTCGAGGCCTTCATGGCCGATCCCTCCGATGTCGCCTGGGCCGGGCTCGTCGACGAGCTCCTCGCCTCGCCCCATTACGGCGAACGCTGGGGACGGCACTGGCTCGACATCGTCCGCTACACCGAGAGCGAGGGTTTTGAATACGACCATCCACGCGACCGGGCCTGGCACTACCGCGACTACGTCATCAGGAGCTTCAACGACGACAAGCCCTACGACCGTTTCATGCAGGAACAACTCGCCGGCGATGTCCTCGAACCGGTGACCAGCGACGGCATCATCGCCACGAGCATGCTCGTCTGCGGCGCCTGGGACAGGGCCGGCAACGCCCAGGCCAACGCCACGCAGCGTGCCAACACGCGTGAGGAGGAGATGGAGGACATGATCAGCGTCGTCGGCCAGACCTTCCTCGGCCTGACGCTCAACTGCGCCCGCTGCCATCCCCACAAGTTCGACCCGGTGCCCCAGGAGGACTACTTCCGCATCAAGGCGGTCTTCGACGGCGTCAAGCACGGGGAACGGCCGATCACTTCCCCGGCCGAGATCGCCGTCCGCGAGCGAGAGGCCGCGGCGCTCACCGAGGCGATCGCCGCCGAACGGACGACGATCGCCGATCTGGAGCGGGAAGGGGCCCGGCGGGCCGCCCAGCGCTCGCAGGATCGGGTCGCAGCCCCCCCCGGCCCTGCGCCGCTGATCCGCTGGACGTTCCGGGATGGCGCTCAGCCTGCCGGCGGAAAGCTTCACGGGGGAGCCGAGGTCGTGGCGGGAAGGCTCCGACTCCACAAGGAGACCCAGTCTTTCTTCGAAAGTGATCCGATCCCGGAATCAATCCGGGAGAAGACCCTCGAGGCCTGGTTGGTGCTGTCGGATCTCGACCAGGGGGGCGGAGCAGCGATCTCGATCGAAAGCAGCGCCGACCGCGATTTCGACGCGATCGTGTTCGGCGAACGGCAGCCAAGGAAATGGATCGCCGGGAGCGGCGGCTTCGCCCGGACGCACGACCTCGAGGCCCCGCCGGAAGCATCGCCCGGCGGGCAGCCGGTCCACATGGCGGCGGTCTATCGGGCCGACAACAGCATCACGCTCTACCGCAACGGCGAGCGCTACGCGCCCCCGTCTGTCCCCGCGGCGGGGCTGCGGACGTTTGAGAAGGGGGGCGCGACGGTCCTCCTCGGGCTGCGGCACCATGGGGCGGGCAACGGATTCCTCGACGGTGAGATCCTCCAGGCCGCCCTCCACGCCACAGCCCTCGACGACGCCCAGGTGGCCGCCACCTTCCGAGCGGGAGGCTTCGCCTTTTCAAAGGATGAGATCCTCGCCTGCCTCGACGATGCCCAGCGCGCCAGCCACGCCGGTGCGACAGCGCGGATCGATGGCCTGAAGAAGGAGGCCGAGGCGTCCGCCGCCGCTGCCGAACTGTCGTATGTCGGTGTCCGTGTCGAGCCCCCGCCGACCGCCCTCCTCCACCGTGGCAGCGTCACGTCCCCCGGTGCGATCATGACGCCTGCCGGGCTCTCCGCCATCACCGCGGTCAACGCCGATCTGGGGCTCACACCACAGGCCCCCGAAGCAGAGCGGCGGAAGCGGTTCGCTGCCTGGATCGCTGATCCGGCCAATCCCCTCCCGGCCCGCGTGATCGCCAACCGGATCTGGCAGTACCACTTCGGACGCGGGCTCGTGGCAACGCCGAGCGATTTCGGGCTCAATGGCGGCCGACCGAGCCATCCCGAGCTTCTCGACTCTCTGGCTGGGGAACTGGTGCGCGGGGGATGGCGACTCAAGCCCCTCCACCGCGCCATCCTCCTCTCCTCGACCTACCGACAGGCCTCGACCCACGACGAGGAGGCGGCTTCCATCGATTCCGACACGATCCTTCTCTGGCGCTACCCACCACGGCGACTCGAGGCCGAGGCGGTGCGCGACGCGATGCTCGCTGTGAGTGGTGAACTCAATCCGGCGATGGGGGGCCCGAGCTTCCGCCCCTTCACGACGACGAGCTTCAACGCCACCTTCTACCACCCAGTCGACCGTGACGATCCCGAGCTCAACCGGCGCACCGTCTACCGGATGAATGTCAACTCGGGAAAGGAGCCACTCCTCGACGCCTTCGATTGCCCGAGCCCGTCGGTGAAGACGCCGACGCGTGGCGAGACAATCACGCCGCTCCAGGCGCTGGCGCTGATGAACAACAGCTTCGTGCAGCGGCAGTCCGACCGGCTGGCCGGGCGTGCGCTCGAAGCGGCCGGGGGCGAATTGACCGTCGCGATCGATCGCGCCTACGAACTGGCCCTGGGGCGGCGAGCGACCGACGAGGAACGGCAACGGGCCGTCACCGCGGCACAGGCCCGGGGCTTGGGAAGTGTTTGCTGGGCCCTCCTGAACTCCAGCGAGTTTCTCTATGTCCAATGAATCCCTGCCGGCATCAGGTCAGCCCGTGGCTCCAGCCCCGCTCGTCCCCCGCCGCCACTTCCTCGCCAGCTCCAGCGGCAGTCTGGCGAGCATCGCCCTCTCCTGGCTGCTCGCCCGGGAGTCGTCGGCAACGACGCCGGGTCAAGTTCCAGCCGGTGCGGGCTCCGGCCTCCACTTCCCTGCCAAGGCGAAGCGTGTCGTGCAGATCTTCTGCAGCGGCGGCGTCAGTCATCTCGAGACGTTCGACCAAAAGCCCGAGCTCGAGCGATTGGATGGCAAGACGCTCGAGGGGATGGGGGAGAATCTGGGATTCTTCGGCCAGCCGGGGATGCTCATGAAGAGCGTCTACCCGTTCGCCAGGCACGGGGAGAGTGGCTCGTCGGTCAGCAGCCTCCTGCCCCATCTGGCCAGTTGCGCTGACGATCTCTGCTTCATTCACTCGATGGTCGCCAAGAGCAATAACCACACGCCGGCCACCTTCCAGATGAACAGCGGCTTCACGCTCAACGGCTTTCCCTCCATGGGGGCCTGGTTGAGCTACGGCCTGGGCACGATCAACGAAGATCTCCCCGCGTTCGTCGTCCTCCCTGATCCCCGCGGTCAGCCGGCCGGCGGATCGATCAACTGGACGAGCGGCTTCCTCCCCGCCAATCATCAGGGAGTCGCCTTCCGCACCGACGGCGGCGATCCGATCGCCGACCTCCGCACGCCCGCGGGCCTCTCTCCGGCCGACCGCGTGGCCGATCTCCGGCTCCTCAGGGACATGAACAGCGACTTCGCCCGGCTCCACCCTGGCGACACCGACTTCGCGGCGAGGCTGCGGTCCTATGAGCTCGCGGCGAGGATGCAGGTGAGCATCCCCGAGGCGACCAGCTTCGACGACGAGCCGGCCGCCGTCCGGGAGCTGTACGGCATCGACGACCCGACCAACAAGGGATTCTCACGCAACTGCCTCATGGCCCGCCGGCTCCTCGAACGGGGCGTGCGGTTCGTGCAGCTCTTCAACGGCGGCTCGTTCGGCAGCCCGCGGATCAACTGGGACGGCCACGAGAACATGAAGGAAAACCACGACACGCAGGCCGCCACGATGGATCGCCCCGTCGCGGCGCTGATCAAGGATCTCAAAGACCGCGGCATGCTCGACGACACGCTCGTCGTCTGGTCGACGGAGTTTGGCCGCAGTCCGGTGACGCAAGGGATCGGCGCCACCGGCCGCGACCATCACCCCAAGGCCTTCACCTGCTTCCTCGCCGGGGCCGGCGTCAAGGGAGGCCACCATCACGGCGCGAGCGACGACGTCGGCTATGGCGTCGTGGAGGACGAGGTGACGATCCCCGACTTCCACGCCACGATTCTCCACCTCCTCGGCATCGACCACGAGAAGCTCACCTCCTACCACAACGGCGTCAATCGCCGTCTGACGGACGTCCATGGGCATGTCATCCGCGGGATCCTCTCCTGACCGTGAAATCTCCCGGGTCTGACGCCCCTCATCGAAGCGTCCCGCCGCAGGGTAAGATGAAGGATCGGGAGGCGAATCATGGTTCTGCTGCTGTCGGTCCGTTGCCGGTTCGTGATCGTCGTCGGGCTGTTGTTCCCCCTTCAGCCATCCATGGCCGCCGACGGGGATCGCCATGACGCCGCCCGGGCGCTCCTCGTGGCCCGCTGTGTCGAATGCCACGGTGACGACGCGCAGGAAGGGGGGCTGCGGCTCGATTCGCGCGGGAGCGTCCTGCGGGGGGGTGAATATGGCCCCGTCGCCATCGCCGGAAACGGCAGCGAGGGGGAGCTCCTCGACCGGATCCGTACCGCCGACGCCGACGAACGGATGCCCCCCGCTGGGGCCCCGCTCACGGCCGACGAGATCGCGAGCATCAGTGCCTGGCTGGCCGATGGCCTCCCCTGGCCCGGCGCCGAAGGGGACGCCGACCGCGACCCGCGTCTCGACCATTGGGCCTGGCAGCCGATCCGCCGCCCCGATCCCCCGGCACCGGTGGCGGCTTTTCAATCGCTTCCCGGCGTCGAGCCCGACCGCAACCCGATCGACGCTTTCGTGCGGGCCACGCTCGCCAAAGAGGGGATGCGGCCCACGGCCGTGGCCGACCGGCGGACGCTCATCCGTCGTCTCTCCTTCGATCTCCTCGGCCTCCCTCCGACGCCGGAGGAGATCGATGCCTTCGTCGCCGACGTCGACCCTGCGGCCTATGAAAACCTCGTCGAGCGGATGCTCGCCTCGCCCCGCTACGGCGAGCGCTGGGCGCGACACTGGCTCGATGTCGTCCACTACGGCGACACGCACGGCTACGACAAAGACAAGCAGCGTCCCCATGCCTGGCCCTACCGCGACTGGGTGATCGGTGCTTTCAATGCCGATCTCCCTTGGGCTCGATTCGTGGCCGATCAGATCGCCGGCGACGTCCTCCGCCCCGATGATTCAGGGGCCATCGAGGCGACCGGCATGCTCGCCGCTGGCCCGTGGGACTTCATCGGCCATGTCGAGGTGCCGGAGACGAAGACCGACGGCAAGATCGCCCGCCATCTCGACCGCGACGACATGGTCGCCAACACGATCGGCACCTTCGCGAGCGTCACGATCCAGTGCGCCCAGTGCCACGCGCACAAGTTTGATCCTGTCTCCCAGGAGGACTACTACTCCCTCCAGGCCGTTTTCGCCGCCCTTGATCGCACCGAGCGGACCTACTCCCCCGATCCAGCGGTGATGCAGGCCCATGCCGCGCTCGATGCCCGCCGCGCCGATCTCGACGGCCTGAAAAAAGCTCTCGAGGCCCGGCGGGCCGAGGCAGCTGGTGCCCGTCTGGCCGAGATCGACAAGGCCCTCGCCACCCCCGGTGGTGGCAACGCCACGCCCGCCTTCGGCTGGCATTCGGAGATCGTTGCCGCCAGCGGCTCGACGGCGGCCGACACAGAAAAGTGGGTGCAGGTCGATCTCGGCCGCGAGGTCGCGATCGCCCGGCTCGTCCTCCATCCCTGCCACGACGACTTCAACTCGATCGGCGCCGGGTTCGGGTTCCCACGCCGGTTCCGGATCGAGGGCTCGAGCGACCCCACGTTCGCTGGCCCCGTCATCCGTCTTGCTGACTCCGGCGCCGACGATCTCCCCAACCCCGGCACGACGCCGCAAATCTTCACCGTCGATCCGGCGGCAGCCGGGCCGGTTCGTCACGTCCGTGTCACCGCCACACGCCTCGCCCCACGGCAAAACGACTTCATCGCCGCGATCGCCGAGCTCGATCTCCTCGATGCCGACGGCACGAACGTGGCCCGTAACGCCGCCGTCACCTCCATCGATTCGATCGAGGCCCCGCCGCGCTGGCAGCGGGCGAATCTCGTCGACGGGGAGTTTCCGCGCCCCAGCGCCGACGCGATCGCCCTCCGCCGGGAGCGTGAGGAGATCCTGGCGAAGGTGCCCCTCGAGGTGACCGACGGCCTGCGGACGGTCGAGGAAGAACTTGCCGGCCTCGCCCGCGAGCGTGAGGCCCTGCCGGCACTGCGGCCGTTTTACACGGTGACGGCGACGCAGCGCGGCGGGATCCCGCGCCCGATCCATGTCCTCGCTCGCGGCAACGTCAGCGCGCCGGGCCGCGAGGTCGGCCCCGGAGCGCTCACGGCGCTCGCGATGCTTCCGGCCCGGTTCGATCTCCCCCCCGACGCCCCGGAGGGGGCCCGCCGCAAGGCCCTCGCCGAGTGGCTTGTCTCCCCCGACAACCCGCTCACCTGGCGGAGCGCCGTCAACCGGGCCTGGCTCCATCATTTCGGCCGCGGCATCGTCGACACGCCGAGCGACTTCGGCCGGATGGGCTCGCCGCCGAGCCACGCGGCCCTCCTCGACTGGCTGGCTGCCGAGCTCCGTGACCAAGGTGGCTCGCTCAAGAGCCTTCATCGCCTGATTGTCGAAAGTGCCACCTGGCGACAGCGGGCCGACGATGATCCGGGCATGGCAGCGGTCGATTCCGGCAACGCCCGGTTGTGGCGGCAAAACCGCCGCCGACTGGAAGCCGAGGCGATCCGCGACGCAGTCCTCGCCACCGCCGGCACGCTCGATCCCACGACAGGCGGCCCAGGCTGGCAGGACTTCCGCATCGAGCACCCGGAGCACTCCCCCCACTACCGCTACGACCTTGCCGATCCGGCCGACCGCTCCACCTGGCGGCGAAGCATCTACCGCTTCATTGTTCGCAGCCAGACGCAGCCCTTCATGACGAGCCTCGACTGCGCCGATCCATCGATGCGGGTCGAGAAGCGCAACGAGAGCCTCTCTGCCATCCAGGCACTGGCGCTGCTCAACAACGGCTTCATGACGACGCAGGCCGTGGAGTTTGCCGCGCGCGTGGCCCGCGAGGCGGGGGACGATCCCGGCGCCCAGGTCGACCGGGCCTTCCGTCTCGCCTTCGGCCGGGCGCCGACCGATGAGGAACGGGCGGTCCTTGTCGAGTTGCTCCGCTCCCACGGCCTTCCCGCCGTCTGTCGGACGGTGGTCAACCTCAACGAGTTCACGTTTATCGATTGATTCGATGACTCAGCGGCCCGTTCCACGGGCGCCCCCCCGGAGGCCCCATGACATCCGCATCCCCCCACGGCTCGGCCTTCCCACACGGCGACGGCTCGCCCCTCTCGCGGCGTGGCTGGCTCTCCACGGCCGCCGGAGGACTCGGCGGGATGGCGCTCTCGTCGCTCCTCGCCGGCGAGGCGCCCCCTGGTGGGCCCACGCATCCGGCCCTCGTTTTCCCGGTCAAAGCGAAGCGGGTCGTGCAGCTTTTCATGGCCGGTGCCGCCAGCCACATCGATCTCTGGGACCACAAGCCGGAGCTCGTCAAACGGCACGGCGAGGAGAGCGATTTCGGCGAGCCGGTCGAGGCCTTTCAAAACGGCCTGGGGCCCTGGCTCAAGCCGGTGTGGGACTTCAAGGCCCATGGGGAGTGCGGCAAGATGCTCTCCGACGCCGTCGCGCCGCTCGGTGATGTCGTCGACCGGATGGCCTTCATCCACAACATGGTCAGTACGTCGGGGGTTCACTCCGCGGCGACGCTCCTCCAGTCGACCGGGTTCGTCCTCCCCGGATTCCCCGGCACCGGCTGCTGGGTCGGCTACGCGCTCGGCTCGCTCAATGACAACCTTCCCACGTTCGTCGTCCTCCCCGATCACCGGGGCTACGGCTCCAACGGCGTGAAGAATTGGGACGCCGGCTTCCTCCCCGCCCAGTACAGCGGCACGGTCGTTCAGCCCGGGGCCGCCGAGCCAATTGCCGACCTCCATCCCCACGCCTCGGCCCAGTGGCTCACCGCCGAATCCGACACCGCCACCAGGCGCGCGCTCGCGCGCCTCAATCGGGCCCATCTCGACGGCCGCGGCGGCGACGGGCGCCTCGAGGCCCGGATCCGCACCTACGAACTGGCGGCGCGGATGCAGCTGGCGGCCCCTGAAGCGCTGTCACTTGCCGACGAGCCGGAGCATGTCCTGCGGATGTACGGCGTCGAGCCGGGCAAGACCGACTGGCCGACCGAGATCAACATCCCGGAGGAAACCCACCACTTCGGCCTCAAGTGCCTCACCGCCCGCCGGCTCCTCGAGCGCGGCGTCCGCTTCGTGCAGGTCTGGAGCGGCAACGACAACGGCTTCCCGCGCCGCAACTGGGATTCCCACGAGGACGTCGAGCGCGATCACGGGCCGCTCGCCCGCGGCATGGCGCACGGCGCGGCGGCCCTCATCAAGGATCTCGACCAGCGTGGCATGCTCGACGACACGCTCGTCGTCTGGACGACCGAGTTCGGAAGGATGCCGAGCTCCCAGGCGGGCCGGGGGCGCGATCACAATCCGTTCGTGTTCACCAACTGGCTGTGCGGCGCTGGCATCCGCGGCGGGATCACGCACGGGGAGAGCGACCAATGGGGCTACAAACCGCTCGACCGGTCGAATCCCACGACCGTCCACGACGTCCATGCCACGGTGCTGCGGTTGCTTGGCCTCGAGCACACGAAGCTGACGTGGCGGCACAACGGCGTCGATCGCCGCCTCACCGACGTCCACGGCCACGTCCTCACGCCGATCCTGTCGTGAAGCGTGGCGAGAGTCGAGCCGGGCTCACTTCGCCGGCGTCGATTCGCTCCGGCCCTGGCCACGCGACTGGGCGAAGAGCCAATCCCACAAGGCCGGATCGGCGTAGGTTTCGGTCCAGGAATCGTGCCCCGCCTCTGGGTAGACGGTGAACTTCGGCTCGCCCCCCTTCGCTCTGATCGCATCAACGATCGCCTGCGACGACGCCAGCGGGACGACGAAGTCCTTCGCTCCATGGAACACCCAGGTGGGGATGCCGAGGAGCTTGTCGGCCTGGGATGGATTTGCACCGCCGCAGATCGGCACGATCGCAGCGAAGCGATCGGGCTTCGCCGCCGCCAGCGCCCAGGTGCCAAATCCCCCCATCGACAGCCCGGTCAGCCAGATCCGATCCTCGTCGACCCGGTAGTCCCGGCAAATCTCGTCGACGAGCGCCGCGAGCACGTCGGGATTCCAGCCACGGCCCGGGCTCTGCGGCGAGACGACGATGCAGGGGAAGGCCCGATCGCCGGCGGCGATCAACTTCGGCGGCCCATGGGCCTTGACCTTCCCGAGATCATCCCCCGACTCACCCGCTCCGTGAAGGAAGACCAGAAGCGGCCAGCGATCCGTACCGGTCTCGTAGCCGGCGGGCAGCGCCAGGAGATACTTGAGCCGCGCGGTGACCGTGATCTGCCGCTCGAAAACTTTTTCTTCCTGCACCGTTCCCGCTGTTGGGGGCTCGGCGCCACCGCTCATCCTGGGCCCAGCGGCCATCACCGCAAGAAGAAGCACAGCCACACGCCACATCGATGAGCCCCTGACTGAAGGAACTGGGGGGAAATCGAGGAAACTGATGAACGAATCGCTCGTGAATCGCTACTGGATCGCGGGGGTCGGACTCGGGGCATCAGCCGCTTGATTCGCCGCCACAGGAACAATCTTGGCGAGGCTGTCGATGCCGCCGGTGAGGGCCGCGAGGTAATCGACGACGACGCTCATAGCCTCCTCGAAGTAGTAGTCGCGCTTGACGATCGGCCGCTGTGGATCGGCCTGCTCCTCGAGTTTCTTCTCCTCGTCATCGGCGGCCTTTCCCTCGTTCCACTGCTTGGCGAAATCATCCTCGCGGAGTGAGACGGTCTTCTCGCTCTTGCGTCGCTTGTACTGCTCGATGTCGCGGGCAACCTTGTCGAAGTCGCCACTGGCCGCCACACGCTGCCCGGAACGCTCGCGGAGCGTGGAGAGAAAGGCCGGCGGCACGCGTCCACTCGGCTGGAAGTTCGCCGGGGGCACCTTGTCGAACTCGATCGCGTGATCGAGATCCCCCTCGCCCACCGGAAGGTGGGTCGTGATGCTCGGCAGTTCGACGTCGCTCTTCACCCCCTCGAGCTGCGTGGAGAGCCCGCCGGGGCGATAGAACTGCTGCATCGTGATCTTGATCGCCCCCAGCGAGGGGGCGTTGGGGAGGCGCTGAAAAAGCTGCCGCCCCAGGTCGATGAGGCTCTGCACCGTTCCCTTGCCGTGCGTCGCGTTGTCGCCGATGACGAGCCCGCGGCCGTAGTCCTGGATCGCTCCGGCGACGATCTCGCTGGCACTGGCGCTGAACTTGTTGGTTAGAACCACGAGGGGGCCGTCCCAGGAGACACCGGCATCGACGTCGTCATATTGCTGGACCCGCTTTTCGGCATCCTTGACCTGCACGACCGGCCCCTTGTCGATGAACAGTCCCGTCAACGAGATCGCCTCGGGGAGCGAGCCGCCGCCGTTGTTGCGCAGATCGAGGCAGATGCAGTCGACCCCCTTCGTGCGGAAGTCATCGATCAGTTTCTTTGTGTCACGGGTGCTGCTCTTGTAGTCGGCCTGCCCCTGCCGGGCCCCGGCCATATCCATATAGAAGCTCGGCAAATTGATGTAGCCGATCCGCCACGGCGTGCCGTCGGGCTTGCGGCCGGTCTCGATGAGCTCGCCGCGGGCCTCGCTGTCCTTGAGCTCGATCTTCGCGCGGGTGATGTCGTAGTCCTTCGGCGCCGTCTGGCCAACGGGAATGACTTTCAGGCGGACGATCGTCCCCCGCTTGCCGCGGATGAGCTTCACGACCTCGTTGAGATTCATGTCGACGACATCGACGATGTCCCCTTCGGTCCCCTGCCCCACGCCGATGACGCGGTCTTTCTTCGTCAGCCGGCCGTCACGGTCGGCGGCGCCACCGGGGACGATCTCCGCCACGGTGGTGTAGCCATCCTCGCTCTTGAGCGAGGCCCCGATGCCGTCGAGTTGGAGCCGCATCCCGATCTCGAAGTTCTCGAGGGTGCCGGGGGACATGAAGCTCGTGTGCGGGTCGAGCGAGCTGGTCAAACTCGTGAGATACGACTCGAGGAGCTCGTCGGCGGTCATCTGGTGCATCCGCTTGGCGAAGCTGCGGTAGCGCCGCGAGAGCTTGTCCTTGGCCTCTTCGGGGGGCGTCTTCTCCATCTTCTGGATCAGCAGGTCGTATTTGATCCGCTTCCGCCAGTTGTCGACCGCCTCCGCCTCGTTCTGGGCCCACTTCGTCTCGTCGCGGTCGACGATCATCGATTCATCCTGGGTGAAATCAAGCGGCTCGGAGAGGAACTTCTCGACCAGTGGCACACGCGAGTCGACCCGCTCGAGAAACCGCTTGGAGACCTCGTAGGCGAAGGAGACATCCCCCCGCTTGACGAGATCGTCGAGCATCTCCCGCTTCTGGACAAAGCCGTCGACGTCGCTCTGCAGAAAATAGATCTTCATCGGGTCGAGGGACTCGAGAAAGATCCCGAACCAGCGCCGCGCGATCTCGTCGTCGATTGGATGGTGGGTGAAGTGCTCGCGCTCGATGTAGCTCTTCACCGCCAGCGTGATCTGACGGTCGTTCGGTCCGGGCTTGGTGGCCGCTGCGGGCGCTGGCGCCGGATCCTGGGCAGGGAGCCGCCCGAGGGGGAGCAGCGCCACCACGACAAGCAGCCACCGGCCGAGCCTCTCCAGGAAAGCCGCTCCCCCGAGGCGAGCCACTGCCGTCCGTCCGTTCAACCGACCTTGGGACGCATCGATGACCGTCGTGTCCACGCCTGACTCCTTCACTTCGCGTTTCCTCTGACCCGGTCACGCATTGTGACAGGTTCCTTCTTCCCTGACGAGGTAAAAATCGACCCGTCACGCCCCAGCGGGCACGGGAATCGTCCGCGGAAAAGTCATCTCTCGACTTTTCCCAAGGTTTCGAGCGCTCTGGCCACCACGGCCCGCGCCACGTCCGGTTCGGCCCCGAGACGGGGGACAACGACCCACTCGATCGCCGGATGGCGTGCTCGGGCCCGGTCGACCGCCTCGCGCACCTGCTCCTCGACCCGGCCGCGGAAGAGGAGATGCGGCTGGACGAGGACACGGCTCGGGACGACCCCCGGGAGCGAAGGATCGACGACGGCGTCGAGCGCCTCCTCGACCGTCGGCCGGGCAGCGGCGACGAACCCCACGGTCACCCGCCCCGGGCCCGGGGGGATCGGCAGCGCCGCGCAGGCGGCTGGGTGGAGCCCGCGGCCGCAGGTCGCCGCCGGCTCTCCCGGATGGCAGAGGGCCGCCGCGCCACAGGCCCGCGTCGCCTCGAGGAAGGCCAGCAGTTGCGTCGTGGCGCCGGGATCGCTTGCCCCGCGGCCGACGAACACGAGCGCCTCGAGCCCGGGATCGAGCGCCGCGAGGGTCCGGCCGATCTCGTCGCGCCGAGCCCGCGAGAGTCGGACGAGCTCGGGGTGGATCCCCAGCGCCGCTGACTGGCAGACGGGGACGCGCTCCGCGTCTGCCGCCATCGCCAGCGCCTCCGGGAGGTCGCGGCGGGCGTGACCGGCGGTGAAGAGCAACAGCGGCGCTGCGACGACGCGATCGACCCCGCGTGCGCACAGTCGCCTCAGGGCCTCGGCGACGCTCGGCCCGATGACCTCGAGAAAGCCCAGTTCGACGGCCACCCCGGGGGCCGCGGCGGCGACGTGCCCGACGAGTTGCCGGGTCTCCGCCTCTCCGACCCGATCAGCCGTGCCATGCCCCACGACCAACAGGCCACAGCCCTGCGGAAGAGCGGTCTCGACCATCATCCCCCTCCCTGGCAAGGCTGCGTTACACCCCGACCGGCGCCCGGACCCCGTCGACGGTCGTCCGGCGGACGAGCGCCAGCACGCCGAGGAGCGTGACCACCGCCACGGCGTAGGGGAGCACCCGCGACGGATGGAGCGTGAACAGCACCGACCCGCAGAACGGCCCGAGGATCCGCCCCAGCGAGGCGAACGACTGGTTGACCCCGAGAACCTCCCCCTGGTTCGCCGGATCGGCATGGCGGGAGATGAGCGAGGAGACCGACGGATTGACGAACGCGAATCCCCACACCGATAGCCCGGCAGCGGCATAGAACAGGCCGCGCACCCAAGACGACGACAGCCCCTCTCCAGCGCTGCTGTGGACGATTCCCGCCACCGCGCCGACCACCGCCAGGCCGGTGGCCATCAACAGGAGCCCTACGGTCAGCAACCGTGTCTCCGACACCCGCTTCGCGAGCGGACGATAGCTGCCGCCGGCGAGCATGAGCACGAACCCGATGCCGGCGAAGACGAGGAAGTTGTCGTCGTCGGACATCCCGAAGGCTTCCTCGGTGAGGCGGGCGAGCGTGGCCTCGAAGTTGGCAAACGAGAAGATCGAGAGGAAATAGATGAGCACGAGGGCCCCGACCGCCGGGATCGCGAGGACGCGGGCCGAGCGGCTGACGCTGAAAAACTCCTTGACGGCCCGGTTCGCCGGATCGCGGGTCTCGCGGAAGACAAAGAACGCGAACAGGAACGCCACCGCGGAGAGGGCCGAGGCGAGGGCCCCGACCGCCCACGGCTGGTCGTTGAAGAGCTTCATCCCGAAGTAGGCGATCAGCGGTCCGAGCGTGAAGCCGGCCCCGAAGGCGATCCCGATCAAAGCCATGCCGCGGGAGCGGTTCTGCGGGGTCGTGCAGTCGGCGATCACAGCGGCGGCGGTTCCCACGCTCGCCCCGGCGATCCCGGCGCCGATCCGGGCGAGCATCATCAGGCCAAGCGCAAGGGCAGCACGCTCCGGCGGAATGGTCACGGCAAACCCGTAAAGGGCGTAGAACACGACCGACCCGGCGAGGCTGATGAGGAGCATCGGGCGGCGGCCGACGCGGTCGGACCAGCGCCCCCAGATCGGGCTGAAGATGAACTGCATCAGCGAGAACACCGAGAACAGCAGGCCGATCGTCGCCCCGGATGCCAACGGCGAGAGGTGGAGGGCCTCGAGGTAGGGCCCCGCCTGTCGCGGCATCACCGGGAGGACGATCCCGAAGCCGAGGAGGTCGATAAATACCGTCAGGAAGATGACGAGCAAGGCGCCGCGTGGCGGACCGCTGCGGGCCGGATCAACCTTGGCGGCTGGAGCGGAGATGTCGACGGAGTCCAACATTTGGATTCCCGGAGTGGTGGGAGACGAGGTCGCGACTGGATGGCTGGGCAGACCGTGGATCGGACGAGGTCATGGATGACTTCTTCCACGGACAGCTAGACTTCCGGCCATGGACCCCCTTCAAGGTATCGAGCGTCGCAGCGGACCGCCACCGGACGTGCCGAGCGTCGGCGAGGTGACGGCCCGCATCAAGGAATGCGTCGAGGGGCGGTTTGCCGACGTGTGGGTGGCGGGCGAAGTCACGAACGTCGTCCGCGCCGCCTCGGGCCATGTCTATCTCGCGATCAAAGATGCCGCTGCCATCCTCCGCGGGATCGTCTGGCGGGGGGCCCTCCCTCTCCTGGCGATCGAACCGGAGGACGGCCTCGAGGTCATCTGCCACGGGCGCGTCGAGGTCTACCCGCCGCGGGGCACGTATCAGCTTTCGATCGATCGGATGCATGCCGTCGGCACCGGGGCGCTCGAAGCGAAGCTCCGCCGGCTCCAGGCAACGCTCGAAGCGGAGGGCTTGTTCGCCCCGCAGCGCAAGCGGCCGCTCCCCCCTTTTCCGCGCCGGATCGCCGTCGTCACCAGCCCCGCCGGCGCCGCGCTCCACGACTTCCTCCAGACGCTCCGCGGCCGCTGGCCGGCGGCGGAGGTGATCGTCGTGCCGTCGCGCGTTCAGGGGGCCGGCGCCGCGGCAGAGGTGGCCGCGGCGGTCGCCCGTGCGGGCCGCCTCGCGCCGCCCGTCGACGTCATCGCGCTGGTTCGCGGCGGCGGCAGCCTCGAGGATCTGTGGGCCTTCAACGAGGAGCCGCTCGTGCGGGCCGTGGCCATGAGCCCGATCCCGATCGTCGCCGGCGTGGGGCATGAGATCGACGTCACGCTCGCCGACCTCGCCGCCGACGTCCGGGCGCTGACGCCGACCGATGCCGCGGTACGGATCTCCCCCGACCGGCACCAGCTCCTCGCCACCGTCAGCACGCTCGATCAACGGCTCCACGCCGGACTGCTCCGCCGCGCGGCCACGGCCCGCGAATGGCTCGAGCGCCTCGCCGGCGCGCGGATGCTCGTCGACCCCTCCTGGATCCTCCGCGACCGCCGGACGATCGTCGACACCCACGATGCCCGCCTGAAGCGACTGGTGGCCGGAGGCATCGAGCGGGCGCGGGAGCGGTTGGCGGCGGCGGCGGGACGGCTCGACGCCGTCAGCCCACTGGCGATCCTCGCCCGTGGTTACTCGGTTACGTGGAGCGAGGCCGACGGGGTGCGGGCGGCGCGGCCGCTGATCTCGGCAGAGGGCCTCGCGGCCGGTGCTCGGCTCGTCACCCAACTTGCCACCGGCCGAATCCACAGCCGCGTGGAGCGGGTCGATCCGCCGGAACGGGAACCGGTGGGGACGGTTGCGGGGGATGTGCCGGGGGATCGGCAACGGGGAGGACGCGACGATGAGCCGTGATGAATGGGAGGCCACCAAGGTGTCCGATCGGAGAAGTGGATCGACGACGGCGGCAGAGTCCCCACAACCGGTATCGTTTGAAGAGGGGCTCTCCCGTCTGGCGGACCTCGTCGGGGGTCTCGAAGGGGGGCGACTCGGCCTCGCTGAATCGATCGCTGCGTACGAGCAGGGAGTGTCGCTCGTTCGACGCCTGCACGCGGAGTTGGCCAATGTCGAACAACGGGTGAAGACCCTCACCGCTGCGGCCGAAAAGGCCGCGGCGGAGGACGGGGACGACGAAGGCCCCGGCCCGGACGCCCCGTCCGGTTCGGCACCGCAGGCCCCGACGGCCGGGCCGCGGAAGGGCCCTGCCAAACGGTCGACAGACCGGCAGGCGCGGGGCGTGGGTGGCCGTCCGCGGAGGCTTCCGGGGATGGACGATAGTTCCGCGGAAGTCTAGACTTCACGGGCTTTTCCGGAGTCCGGCCGGGGGGGCGAGAAGGCGGAATCGTCGGTCGTTCGTCCAATCGATGGCGTCGACCAACGGGCCACGAGCCTGGACCTACGGGCCACGAGCCTGGGTTTCAGGGTCGCGTCCCCGGCGGTGATTCCGACTTCGGGACCGAAAGGATGCTCCCATGAGGATCCGGTGGTCCGTGGGGTGATGGCGGCGGACCGATCAGGACCTCTCCCGATCGGAAGCTCCGCCGTCTGTCGATCGAATCCCCATGCACGTCCCCGGTAGTTAGGGCAGGCCCGCCAAGCATGATGGTCGTCAGTCACGACACCGCCGCGGGAACGCGGCCGACGGCGGTTGGGGTTTCCGGCTTCGGAGCCGTTCCTCAGGCCTTGGCGCGGGTGAAAGCCTTCATCGAACCGCGGCTCGAACAGGCTCTGCAACTCTCCGGCGAGGCCGCGCCGCGGCTGCTCGAAGCCATGCGCTATTCGCTCCTCGCGCCTGGAAAGCGTCTCCGCCCGGCCCTCGTGCTCTGGGCCGCCGGGGCCTGCTCGCCGACCGGAGCCCAGGGATCCCCCCCCGAGAGCTGGGAGACAGCGGCGGGAGCTGCCGTCGCCGTGGAGATGATCCACGCCTACTCGCTCGTTCATGACGACCTGCCGGCGATGGATGACGACGATCTCCGCCGGGGTCGCCCCACCTGCCACCGGGCGTACGACGAGGCGACGGCCATCCTCTGCGGCGATGCCCTCCAGGCCCTTGCCTTCGAGACCCTCGTCGGCAGCCTTCCCGCTGCCACCGCGGCCCGCGGCTGCCGGGTGCTCGCCCAGGCGGCGGGCGCCGAAGCGCTCGTGGGGGGGCAGTCGGACGACCTGGCGGCCGAGCGGGGGTGGCTCGATCCGTCGAGCGTTCCCGAGGGGCGTGCGGCGCAGGTGGCCTGGATGGAACGGATCCATCGGCGCAAGACCGGGGCCCTGTTCCGTGCGTCGCTCGCGCTCGGCGGCCTCGCCGCGGGGGCGGACGACCGCCGCCTCGCCGCCCTCGACGGCTACGGCCGGGCGTTCGGCCTTGCCTTCCAGATCGCCGACGACCTCCTCGACACCGAAGGGAACGAGGCGACGACCGGCAAGCGCGTCGGCAAGGACGCCGAACGGGGCAAGCTCACCTACCCCACCGTCCTCGGGCCGGCCGACAGCCGCCGCCGCGCCGAGGCACTCGCCGTCGAGGCCAGCGCGATGCTCGCCGACTTGCCGTCATCGGCCGACGAACTCCGCCATCTCGCCTCCTGGATCGTGACCCGCGACCACTGAAGCCCGACCCATTCCCCCTTTGGCCCCCAATGGATCCCCGAGGATCGCCCCCAATCATGCCCGATATCCTGCCGTCGATCCTCTCCCCCCGCGACCTCGACGGGCTGTCGATCGAGCAACTGGAACAACTCGCCGGGGAGATGCGCCGCTCGCTCACCGAGGTGGCCGCCACCCGGACCGCTCACTTCGCCTCGAACCTCGGCGTCGTCGAGCTCTGCCTGGCCCTCCACCGCGTTTTCGACTTCAGCCGCGACCGTCTGATCTGGGACACCGGTCATCAGATCTACCCGCACAAGCTGATCACCGGCCGCTTCGCCCGCTTCGGAACGATCCGCACCCGCGGCGGACTGATGGGCTATCCCAATCCCGAGGAGAGCCCGTACGACCTGTTCATGACCGGCCATGCCGGTTGCAGCCTGTCGACGGCGCTCGGCCTTGCCAGCGGGGACGATCTCGCCGGTCACCACGACCGGCGGAGCGTCGCGGTTATCGGGGATGGCGCCCTCCCGTCGGGAATCGTCTTCGAGGCCCTCAACAACGCCGGTTTCCTGAAGAAGCGGCTCCTCGTGATCCTCAACGACAACAGGATGTCGATCTGCCCGCGGGTCGGGGCCCTGGCCGAATACCTCGACGTGATCCGCGAGAATCCCTGGTACCGCGGCATCAAGCATCAGGCGGGGGGGATGATCAAGGGCGTGCCGATGGTGGGCGAATCGATGGAGCGGATGCTTCACAACGTCAAGGATTCGCTCAAGGCCTCGCTCCACGGTGGCATGCTCTTCGAGACGATGGGCGTGCGCTACTTCGGCCCGGTCGAAGGGCACTCGCTGGCGAACCTGATCCGCTATCTGGAGCTCGTCAAGGATGCCGACGGTCCGGTGCTCCTCCATGTCCTGACGGAGAAGGGGCACGGCTTCAAGCCGGCCGAGGCCGACCCGGTGTTCTTCCACACCCCGGCGCCGTTCGAGTGTGACGACGATGACTGCATCGTGTCGATCAAGAAGTCGTCGGGGCGGGCCTACACCGACGTCGCCAGCGCCGCGATCGGCGCCTCCCTACGGCGCGATCCCCGCGTCACCGTGATCACCGCCGCGATGTGCCAGGGAAACAAACTCGAACCGGTGCGCGAGGAATTCCCCGAACGGTTCTTCGACGTCGGCATCTGTGAGTCGCATGCGGTGGCGTTTGCTGCCGGACAGGCCAAGGCGGGGTGCCGGCCGATCGTCGACATCTACAGCACCTTCCTCCAGCGATCCTTCGATCAGGTCTTCCAGGAGGTGGCGCTGCAGAACCTCCCGGTGACGTTCATGCTCGACCGTGCGGGGCTCACCGGCCCCGACGGCCCCACCCACCACGGGTCGTACGACCTGGGCTACATGCGGCTGTTCCCCAACATGACCGTTCTTGCCCCGGGCGACGAGCACGATCTCGTCGCGATGCTCGACTGGTCACTCCAGCAGCCGGGCCCGGTGGCGATCCGCTACCCCAAGGCCGGGGTCGAGAAACATCCCGGCCCCCGGGCCCCGATGGAGCGGGCCCGCTGCGAGATCCTGCGGCGCGGGCCCGACGGCCTGATCGTCGCCTGCGGCACGCTCCTCGGTGCGGCCCTGGCCGCCGCCGGTCGACTCGCCTCGGAGGGGATCGAGGTGACCGTCGTCAACGCCCGATTCGTCAAGCCGCTCGACCCGGCGATCCTGGAGATGATCGAGGCCAGCCCTTGGACGATCACGGTCGAGGAGAACGCACTCCCCACCGGGTTCGGTTCGGCGGTCCTCGAGGCGGTCAACGATGCCCGCCTCGCCACCGGTCCGATCCAGCGCATGGGGCTTCCCGACCGGTTCGTGGAGCATGGCGAGCGGGGTGAATTGCTCGCCGATCTCGCCCTCGATGTCGATGGCATTGCCGCTGCCGCCCGGAAGTTGAGTGGCAGGGATTCCCTTCCGCTGGCCGGGGTGGCGATCGATGCCGCCGGCCATTGAGGCCCCACGGCCCGCAGCGCGGCCGCCCACGAACCTTCATCCCCGCCAGTCGCCCGGTCGGAGTCCTCAATGCCCCCCCCGCAGCGACTCCGATCACCCTCATCGATTGACCACCTCCGGGTCGCCATCGTCGCCCCACCGGGCCTCCCCGAGGTGGCAACCGTCGCCGCCCGCGTCGGGGCGTCGCTCCACCGCCACGGCCACACGGTGATCGATCGGCCGGCCCCGGAGGGAGATTGGGGGGAGAGTGGCTTCCATCCCCTCCCCGCCGACGACTCCGCTGGAGCGATCGATCTCGTGGTCGTCCTCGGAGGGGACGGCACGATGCTCCGCACGGCCCGATGGATGGGCTACCGACAGGTGCCGGTGATCGGGGTCAATCTCGGGCATCTCGGATTCCTGGCCGACTTTTCCCGTGACGAGGTCGACGAGGTCCTCTCGGAGATCGCCGCCGGACGGTTCCGGCTCGTCGACCATCTCATGTTCGAGTGCGAGTTGATCCGCGACGGCGGGTCTCGCCGTCACCAACTCGGCCTCAACGAGATGTCGGTCCTCGCCGGACCTCCGTTCTCGATGATCGACATCCTTCTCCAGGTCGACGGGGAGCTCGCCACGACCTACCGGAGTGACGGGCTGATCGTGAGTACACCGGTCGGCTCCACCGCTTACAATCTTTCGGCCGGCGGCCCCCTGGTTCGCAAGGACATCGACGCCTTCGTCTTCACCCCGCTCAATCCCCACACGCTCACCAACCGGACGGTCGTCGATTCCGCCGCCCGCCGTTACGAAGTGTCGGTGCCACGGCCCAACGAGGGCTCGGCATGTGTCGTCGACGGCCACGTGTTCGCCCCGCTCCTGCCCGGGGACCGGCTCCGCATCCAGCGTGCGGAGCCGAGGTTCACCCTCGTCGAGACCCGGAACCACGGCTATTACCGGACGCTCCGCGAAAAACTCCACTGGGGCGGCGGCTTGCGCGGCGCCGCCACGCCGGTGGCCGGCCCGACTACCACTCCCGATGGAGCACCCTGATGCCCTCACCCACCCGTTGCGGCCTGATCGGCATCGGCCTGCTCGCCTGCCTCTGCGCCGGCCCGCGGGCCGCTCCCGGGATCGATCTCCCCGCGCCCCCGGTGACGCTCGAATACCGGTTCCATCCGGACGAGGCGGTGGTGATGACCGTGGCCCACCGGGCGCGCACCGAGACGACGATCTCCGGCACCACCCAATCGACCGACACCGCCACCGACTCCCGCAAGCGCTGGCGGGTGGTCTCCGTCGACGACCAGGGAAGGGCCACGATCGAGCATTCGGTCGATCACGTGACGATGACCTCGCGGAGCAGCGACCGCGGCGAGGTGCGCTGGAGCAGCGACAGCGACGTTCCCCCTCCGCCCGGATACGAGGCGGTGCGTGGGAGTCTCGGGATACCGCTTTCGCGCGTCGTGATCGATCGTGCCGGCAGGGTGGTCTCGCGCGTCGATCTGCAGCCGACACCCCCCTCCGCATCCGGCGATCTGATGGTTGTCCCCCTCCCCGATGGCGCGGTGGAGATCGGTGCCGAATGGAGCGTGCCGCAGGAGATCGTCGTCGAAGTTCCCGGGGGGCCGCGTCGATCGGTCCGCACCCGGCTCCGCTACCGGTTGGAATCGGTGCGCGAGAACGTCGCCGTCGTCGGCATCGATACGACGGTCCTGACGCCGATCGACGACCCGCGACTCGAATCGCGGTTGCTTGAACGGATCTGGAACGGGGAGATTGAGTTCGACATCCCCTCCGGCCGCGTCATCCGCCGTTCCACCGGCATCGACCGTCGCGTCGTCGGCTTCAGCGGACAGGAATCGAGCGTCCGCTACCGCTCGACTCTCGAGGAAAACCTCGTCACGGACGACATCCCGCCGCCACCGCCGGGCGAGTGATTGGCCCGGGGCAGCCCTCCCGGACAGCGGGCACGGACCGCCGCGGGCGCCAGCGGCGTCTCATCCGACCCGCAGATTCTCCTCGACGCGGCGGATCGCCTCTTCGATCCCCCACTCGGCGTCGGCAAGGGTCAGCCGGCTCCCCGACGCGATCCAGCCATCAACGGTCCGCTGGGCCGAGATCACGGTCGAATGGCTGCGGCGGCCGAAGTAGGCACCGATCTCCGCGAGGGCCGCCGGCGTGTGCTTCCGGGCCAGGAACATCGCCAGCATGCGCGGATGATTGACGCGGCGGACACGGCAGGAGGACTGGAGGCTCCCCGGATCGACCCCGAGCGCCGTGCAGACGGCGCGTTCGATATCGGCGATCCGGACCGCCCGCGTGCTGGAACGGACGAGCTCGGCGAGACACTCCTCCGCCATGTCGAGCGTCACGGGGATCCCGAGCATGTGGCTGGTGGCCTCGAGACGGTTGACCGCCCCGGCGAGCTCACGGGTGTTCCGCGTCATCCGCGCGGCGACGAAGGCCACGACGTCAGGGGGGACCTGCAGGCCGCGGCGGGCGGCGAGCGATTCGACGATGCCGGCCCGGGTGGCTTCATCGGGGGGCAGGACACGGGCGCACATCCCGCCCCGCAACCGGGCCTGGAGATCGGCCCCGAGCTCCGCCAGCGACTCGACATCCCGATCACTCCCAAACACCACCTGCTTCCCGGCCCGGTGGAGCGTCTCGAGGGTGTGGAGGAGCTCCGAGATCGTGGCCTTCTTGCCGAAGAAGAATTGGATGTCGTCGATGACGAGGAGATCAGCGGCCCGGAGGGAGCGGCGGAATCCCGGCAGACCGCGACGGCCATGGAGCGATTCGAGGAACGTTGTCGTGAACTGCTCCGCCGAGAGCATGACCATCGCCGCCCGGGGGAAGCGTTCGCGAGTCCGCCGGCAGATGCCCTCGAGGAGGTGCGTCTTGCCGACACCACCGGGACCGTGGAGCACCAGCGGGCACATCGCCCCGGGCTGCTCGGCCGCCAGCACCGCCGCCGCATGCGCCATCCGATTCCCCACGCCCACGACATACTGCTCGAGTGTCAGCAACGGGCGGGCCGGATTGGCGGGGCGGCCACTTCCCTGCCCTGCTTCTCCGCCCGGGATCAGCGCCGTCCCCGACGGGACCGCTCCCCGGGGAGCGGCGGCACCAGTCCCGCTCCGATCCATCCGGCTGCCGATGCCAGCGTCCAACTGGGCAGGCTCCCCGCCGGGCAAAGAGCCGCGCCCGGGCCGCTGGCCCCCTGATCGAGCGGTCGGGGCGCGGCGGCGGCCAGCAACCTCGCGGACCATCCCCGCATCGCCCCCGAGCTCTGGAGCATCGACCACCGGAGCACCGTTCTCGCTGGCCGAGGGGGCGGCCACGAACGGGCCCCACACCACCCGCACCGGACCACCCGATCGCCCTAGCACGCGCTCGACCGCGGCGGCGAAATCGTCCCGAAACGTCCGCTGGAGCCACTCGTGCGTGAAGGATGTCCCGGCGAGGACGGTCACTACCGGCTCCCCGTCGGTGCCGCGCTCCGCCAAGATCCCCAGGTTGTCACCGAACCAGACGTCGTGGCGGTCTTCCCCGATCCGTAACCGGAACTCGGCACGGATTGCGTCGGCGAGCGAGGCCTGGCCATTCCCCCGGGCCGGCGTGCCAACCTTCCTCGCCGCCTTCTTTCCGTTGGAGAAACGTCGACGCGGTGAATTTGATTGGTTTTCTGCATCCATCCTTGGACCGCCTTCGCGACATCGTGGGCGCGAGTATAGGGGTGCAAGCAATGCTGTCAATTCATGCTGTCAAACCCTGTTCGCTCCGTAAGGAAGACTGTTCTCCTCCCCTTCTCTTTGCCGGAACCGCTCGTCATGCGGCGGCGCGGAGGTCGATCCGGCACTCTTCTCCCGGCCGGCGAGCGCCGCGCGAGAAGGCTTACGCCGCGGCGCTGGGGAGGCGCGCCGCGGCGGGGAGCACGCGCTCGAGCTCGGCTTCGAGCGGCACCCCGCGTGGCCCCGGCAGCGCGGCAGCCCACGCCGCCACCCGTGATGGCTCGGGGCGCGCGGCGTGATCCCCTGCGCGGGTCAGCCCCGAGCGCGCCCAGCGCTCGGCGTCGTCGGAGAGCCTCACGAGGATCCGCTCGATGCCCACCCGGTGTCGCTCGATCCCGTCACGGTCGAGGCCCGGTGGGACATGGATCGCCCGGCTGATGATGGCCCGGGCGTGCGACCAGGGGCGAGGCACGGCGAAACGATCCCAGGTCTTCATTCGCCAGGGGCGGTCATAGCCCAATCCCATCGCGACGATCGGGATACCGAGCGTGCCGGCCAGGAACACGCAGCCCGGCGCCAGCCGGCGACGGGGGCCGCGGGGCCCATCCGGCGTGATCGTCAGATTGCTGCTCCTCGCTCGGGAGACGAGCTCCCGCAGCGCCGCCGATCCCCCGTGGAACGAGCTGCCACGGACGGTGCCGAATCCCATCATCCGCGCCACACGCTCGAGGATGTTGGCGTCCCAGTGGCGCGAGAGGAGCATCGAGATGTTTGAATGCCCGCGGAGATGGAGTGGGAGGAGAATCCCCTCGTGCCAGAAGACGTAGATCTTCGCCCCGCGGTAGTCAGGATGGACAGGATCGACCGTCGGGTCACTGAAGTCGACCCGGTAGTCGAGAGTCCCCATCCAGCGGCCGATGACCGCGGCAGCTGCCAGCGACGAGGCCCCGATGGCCAATGGCGAGGTGATCTTCACGCTCGGAATCCCTTCCTGATGTCTCTTTGGGGCCGCGTACTCCGCCGCGTCCTCCACCCACAAAGAGTGTTGTCGGCATCCGATCCGGGCCGACTTCATGCCTCCGACCAGACCCCCTCGAACACCTCCTCGGCCGGGCCCGTCATGAAGACATGGCCCCCCGGCGTCCACTCCAAGTCGAGATCGCCCCCCGGCAAACCGGCTCTGATCCGTTCTCCGGTGCGGCCACCGAGGACGCCCGCCACGCACACGGCCGAGGCCCCGGTGCCGCAGGCCTGCGTGATCCCGCTCCCGCGCTCCCAAGTGCGCATCCGGACGCGGTCAGGCGCGAGCACTTCAACGACGTGGACGTTGACGCGGGCGGGGAAGATCGGATCGGTCTCGATCCGCGCACCGAAAACCTCGAGGGGCACAGCGGCGACATCACGGCACCAGAAGACGACGTGGGGATTCCCCATCGACACGCAGGTCATCCGCGGATCGAGGCCGGCGATTTCCCACCACGGCTCCGGGAAGGGGAGCGCCGAACAGGGCGCGTCGACGACGCATTCACCCGGATGGTCGACAGGGATCCGTGCCGGCCCGAGGATCGGCTCCCCCATGTCGACACGGACACGCGACGACCGCCGGCCGGTGGGATCGACGACGAGATCGAGCACCCCGCGTCCGGTCTCGATCCGCACCGGCCCGGCCGGCACATGGCCGCGCGAGACGACGAGGTGGGCGACACACCGCACGCCGTTGCCACACATCTCCGACTCACTCCCGTCGGCATTGAACATCCGCATCCGTGCGGCGGCCACGGCCGAGCGTTCGACGAGAATCAGACCGTCGCCGCCCACCCCGCGGTGCCGATCGGAGATCCGCCGGGCGAGCGCCGGCGGATCGGCGGGAACCGACACGGCGAAGCCGTCGATGTAGACGTAGTCGTTGCCGAGGCCGTGCATCTTCACGAAGGGGAGTGGCGCGGGCGTCATGGGGATCCGTCAGGCGGGGCAGTGGGGAGAGGGTTCGGCGGAGGCGCCCCACTGTATCCGCCGGCTGCCTCGCCGGCACCCGCCACGGGGAGGAGGGGAGGCACGACGGCGGCCGAGGGGGGCTGCCCATCGACCCCGGGCCGGGAAATGGGGGTGAGGAATCCCGTCTGCCGCCCACCGGCTGGGGCCCGCAGGGCCGCCGGCGGGGGCGGGGGAACGGCGGTGTCGCGGGCTTGCGCGTGCGATTGCCATTGCTGGAGCGCCGCAGCGAGCGTGGGGAAGGCCTCGCTTTTGATGTCGGGCTTGGCGAGCGGGCCGTCGACATGGATGAGGAGAAAACTCCCGCTCGCCCCGCCGAGCATCGACTTCATCGCCGGCAACTGCGACTCCGAATCGCCCATGATCGAGCGAAACGTCAGATGGACAACCGAATCGAACTCGAACTCCCCACTGCCGACGAGGCTGATGGCATCACCGGAAAGCTCGATGTTGTCCAGGTAGGCCCGCGGCCCCTCCACGCGGAAGTCGACGACCGACGATCCGAAGGCCCGCAGATCGGGTGCCTTGACGCGGAGCACCTTGAGCATGGCAAGGACGACGGGCAGCTCGTAGATATCGGCATCGCGCAGACGGATCTGCCCCCGTCCGACAAGGGAATGGGATCCGGCCCGCGAACCGGAGAGTTCGAGGCCACCGAACACGCGCCCCTTGTAGGGCCGCGATCCTCCGGCCAATCCCCGCCCGGTGTCGGCCGTGATCCGTTCGAGATCGGCGTCGGAGAGGGTTGCGGCGAGGGTGAATCCTCCGCCCTCGCCGGCGTCGACCCGGCCATCGAGGGCGACGGTTCCTCCGGCGAGACGGGCCACGAGTCGGCGCGGCTCCCCCTCTCCGTCCCGCGCCGCCGCGGCACCGAACCGCACCCCCGCGGCATCGATCGCCAGAGGGCCCTCGACGCCCGTCAGCTGGACGCCTCGGCAGATGGCGCTGTCGATCTGCATGTCACCATCGCAGCGCCAGGTCCGCCCGTCGCTCTGGCCACGGAGGTGAACCCCGCCATGGACGTGCTCCATCGGGGTGCCGAGCTCGAGCGAGGCCTGCTCGAGATCGAGCTGCATGTCCCATGAGGCCGCGGCGGGACCGGGGCGCCCCTCCGCCGTCGACTGGGTCGAGTAGATGTCGAGCGACCCATCGATCGAGAGCAGCCCGTGGGGATGGACGGCGGCGATCGCGCGTCGCAGCGCGGCGGGCATCGCCTCGAGGACGTCATGCTCGGCCCGGAAGCGGTCGGCCGCCAGTCGGGAGAACGACACGTGCCAGCCGCCATCGGGGAGGAACCGGCAGATGCCGTCGGTGGCCACGGTCGTCCGGGCGTGCCGGCCGCGCACCCCGCCGAAGCGGAGCAGGCCGTCCTTCCATTCGAGATTCCCCTTGAGCTGCTCGAGACGGTAGGGGAACCACGACGGCTCGATCGACACCGTGTCGCCTTGCGGCGTGGCCCGGACCTCGACTGAGGTGCCGCGGGCGCGGATGGCATGGCGGATCGTGGCCTGGAAGTCGATCATCCCGCGCGGGTCGAGGTCGTCCCAGACATTGCGGGCGCCGCGGGGGAGGGCGTCGCGCAGCTCGCGTTCGATCACCACTCCCTGCCCAGTCAGCTCGAGCGTCAGCTCACCGTCGTCGGCGCCGCGGGGCACGAGCCCGCCGGTGCAGCGCACCGTCCCGGTGTCGTTGCTGCCGGCGATGTCGCGGATCGTCCAGGTGCCATCCTGCATCCGCAGGCTCCCCTGCACCTTCGTGAGCGGATAGGGGAAGCCGGCGTAGTTCATCGAGCAGTCGACGAGGCGGATCGCCAGGGAATTGGAGTGGCCGACGGGGAAACGGGCATCGCGTTCATGCCGGAAGACGAAATCGAAGACACCGGCGGCGCGCAGCGAACGGACGATCGCCTGACTGCGGGCGGGCATCGCGGCGAGCAGGCCGTCGTCGACGCGCATCGCGTCGCCGCGGACCTCGAGGGCGCCGGCCGTCCCCTGCGGCGTCGACCGGAAGGCTCCTTCGATGTGGACGGGGCGCCCGCCGGCCTGCCCGGTGAGGTGGATTGCCACCGAACCGCCGTCGACGACGACGGTGCCGACGGTCCGGTCGACGCGGTACGGGAAACGGTAGTGGGTGAGCGACGCATTCCGGCAACGGATCGAGACCTTCGGGTCGATCGCTCCGGAACGGCGGGTGAACTGGGCCCGCAGATCGACCTCGCCGGCGGGGAGGAGCCGGCTCCACTGCACCTTCCAGGCATCGGGAAGGAGCCCTTCCCACTGCCGGTCGACGACGAGGCGATCGGCCTCGAGGAGGAGGTCGAAGTCGGCATCACCCCTCCATCCGCCCAACCGCCCTGAGCCGCGGAGCAGCGCCGACCCAGTGTGGGCCTCGAGCCGCTCGCAGCGGACCCCCGTCCGGTCGGCGACGAAGGCCGCCGAGATGTCGCGGAGCGGAAAGGGGAGCGAGGCATGTTCGTAGCGCCCCGATTCCAACCGGGCGGCCACGGTCGTCTGGGTGGCGCCGAGGTCGCCGAGGGAGCCGGCGGCCCGCCACCCCAGATCGATCCGGCCCCGCAGGCCGCCGCCGAAGCGGCGGATCTCGGCCGCTCGCTCCGCCGACCCGAGCGACTCCGCCTCGGCTGCCACCAACTGCATGAGGCGGGGGGCGACGTCGATCGATTCGATCGCCCCGGTGAGATCGAAGCCTCCGTTGGCGGGGAGCAGCCTCCCCTGGACGCTCGCCCGGTCGAACAAATCGCCGTCGGCGCTGCCCCGGACGGCGACGGCGCCCTGGGCCTCTGGCTGGAGGTCGACCTGGACGCGGCGGAGCGTCGTCCGAGCCTGGAGTCGGAGGTCATCGACCAGGAGCGTGCCATCCTCGACGCTCACCGGCACCATCGTCCCATCGCTGGCCCGGCGGGTGAGGCGGGCGATGTTCCACATCCCCTGGTGATGCCGCACGACATGGACAACCGCCCTCCGGACACGGACCGCGTCGATCTTCGGCCTGCCGCCGGAGAGGTCCGCAAGCGTCGTCCCGCAGGCCAGCCGCACCTCGTCGATCCACACCAACTGCCGCCACTGTTGGGGCATCTTCGGGTCGGTGAGCGAGACACCGCGGAGGACGAGCCCTTCCCCAGAGACGACGCTCGCCCCCTGCACCTGGACGACGAGATCGGGGAACTCCCGCGCCAGCCGGGCCTCGGCGCGGATCCGCACCTCCTCGCCGAGCCGGTTCGACCCGATGGCGACGGCGGCGATCACGGCCGCGACCGTGACAGGCACGGTCCAGCGCACGACCGTCCAGAGCGTGTCGGAGAAACTGTTCAAGGGATGGAGCGCAGAGGACTTTCGGCCGAGAGGGATGGCCGGGAACGGGTTGGGCGGGGGCGGGAGGGTACGCGCCCGGGAAACCCGGGGTCAACAGCCCCTCACGCCTGGTTTCCCCGCGGCCCGGCCGGGCCGAACGCCCCCGATTCCGTGAACCGCGCCCCCTTGCTATAGTGCCGATCCTCACATGTCGTTTCCGGGGGGAAGCGGCGTGGATTTTCCCAACATTTACGCAAGCGAGATCGCATGAACGCGCCCGAGCACTCCGCCCACTCCATCGCCGACGCCGGTACGCCGGCTGGCGTCAACGCCCAGCGGCTCCTCTGGGCAGGCTTCATGGCGATCGCGGCCGCGGGGGTCGGCTTCTCGATCCGTGCCGGCATCCTCGGCCAGTGGGCCGAGCAGTACGGCTTCACCCAGACGGAATTGGGCGCTATCACTGGCGGCGGCCTGACCGGCTTCGGCATCATCATCCTCCTCTCCAGCCTGATTGCCGACCGGATCGGATTCGGCCGGCTGATGACCGCCGCGTTCGCCACCCACATCGTGTCGGCCGTCCTCACCCTGGCGGCGGGGGCCGCCTACGCTTCGGGGGGGAAGCCCGCGGCCTACTTCTGCCTCTTCTGGGGCATGTTTCTCTTCGCCATCGGCAACGGCATCGCCGAAGCGGTCGTCAATCCCCTCGTCGCGACCCTTTTCCCCAAAGACAAGACCCACTACCTCAACATTCTCCACGCCGGCTGGCCGTTTGGCCTGATCGTCGGCGGCCTCGCCAGCTACTTCATGACGGGCGGCGCCGGCACGAAGCCGGTCGCCTGGCAGACCCAGATCTCCCTCTTCCTCGTGCCGGTCGCGGTCTACGGCCTGATGCTCCTCGGTCAACGGTTCCCGAAGAGCGAGGCAAGCCTATCGGGCGTCTCCTACCGCGACATGCTCGGTGAGCTCGGAATGATGGGCGCCGCTGTGATCTGTGCCCTGCTGGCTCTGTTCTTCAAGAGCGATCTCCAGTTCCCGCTGTGGCTCGCGGCCGCGGCCGGCGCGGCTTTGCTCGTGGCCTTCGGCGCCGTCACCGGCTGGAAGATCGGCTACCCGATGCTCGCCTTCCTCCTGGTCATCCACGCGCTGGTGGGCTATGTCGAGCTCGGTACCGACTCCTGGATCAGCAAGATCACCGGGAACATCATGGCCAGCAAGGCCAACGGCCTGCTCCTGTTCGTCTACGCCTCGGCGCTGATGTTCGTGCTGCGGTTCTTCGCGGGGCCGATCGTCGAGCGGATCTCGCCACTCGGCCTGCTCGCCGTCTCGGCCCTACTCGGGGCTCTCGGTCTCACGTTTCTGGGCTATGCCGAGGGGGGATTGATGTGCGTGCTCGCCATGACCGTCTACGGCATCGGGAAGACATTCCTCTGGCCGACGATGCTCGCGGTCGTGAGCGAGCAGTTCCCCAAGGGGGGCGCGATCACGATCGGCGCTACCGGCGCCGCGGGAATGCTCTCCGCCGGACTGCTCGGCGGCCCTGGAATCGGCTTCTTCCAGGACCAGAACGCATCGCAGAATCTCAAGCAGGCCGACCAGGCGGTCTTCGAGCGTTACAAATCGGACAAGGAAGGGGAGTTCCTCTGGCTGAAGTCGGTCGGCCTCGACGGCAGAAAGGCCGCCGTGCTCGAGGATGGCGGCCAGGAGGCCCAACGGGCACTCGATCTGATGCGTTCCGACAAGAACACCAATCCGAAGGCGCTCGCCGAGCAGGAGAGCCTCGTGAAGTGGTGGGACACCTCCGCCGCGGCGACGGGTGCCAACGACAAGACGCTCGTCGAGGCAGCTGGGTTGTTCGGCGGACGCCAGGCCCTCAAGCTCACGGCCCTCGTACCGGCGACCATGCTCCTCTGTTACCTCGCCCTCCTCGGCTGGTTCAAGTCGCGCGGTGGCTATCAGGCCCGCGGAGTGCATCACTGACCGGGTTGAGCCCGGCCTCCCGGGGCCGGGGTGGGCTAAGCCCGGCCTCCCAGGGCTGGGTGGTGGTTGAGCCCGGCCTCCCAGGGCCCAGATCGATCGATCGACGCCCGGCACTTCCCTACAGGAGTGCCGGGCGTCGGCGTTTCAGTGGGCGTTTTCGCCTGGTGAAATACCGGGGCGAAGTTCGATGCTCCCCGATGGGACGACACTCCCCCGCACGCCGCCCGGCAGGCAGAGCGTGGCCTCTTCCCGGCGCTCTGCCGCGGCAAGCAGCGCCACGAGGCGCGCATAGTGGGCGGCCGTCATGTCGCGCTCCGGCCAGCCCTCCTGCCGCCACAGGGCCACGAACACCGCGGCGAGGAGATGGGGATCGAGGCCTGCCAAGCCAGCGGCATCGAGGCTGACGACGCCGGCGGCCAAGCGGCGGGCATGGCGGTCGAGGAGGTATCCGGCCGCGCTGTCGAGGGCCTTCGAGACAAGCCCCGCCTGATGCCCGAGGCGAACGAGCGCTGCGGTGGCCGCCGGCCAGGCCCCCGCCTCGAGACGCGGCAACACTTGGTGCCGGAGGAACGCCCGGGAGAAGCGGGGATCGGCGTTCATCGCGTCCTCGCGCCAAGCGCGCCCCCGATCGACGAGAAACCGCCGGAGCTCACCCCGGCGGACGCCCAACAGTGGCCGGATGAGGGCCACACCATCGACCAGCCGCCGAGCCGACTTCATCCCCGCCAATCCGGCTACCCCCGTCCCGCGCAGCGCCCGGTGGAGGATCGTCTCGGCCTGATCGTCGGCCGTATGCGCCACGAGCAGATGCCGCGCCCCACGCTCATGGGCGAGCCTTCCGAGCCAGTCGTACCGGAGGCGCCGGGCGCGGGCCTCGAGCCCCTCGCGGCCGTTCCCCATGGCCCCGCCGATCCCGAGCCGCTCCGTCACGACCTCCACGCCGAGCTCGGAAGCCAGGGCCGAGACGAAGCGGAGATCGTCTTCAGCCTCGGGCCGCAGGCCGTGGTGGGCATGGGCGACGAGGATCCGCCCGCTTGCCCCGCCGCGGCGGGCGAGCGTCACCAGTGCTACGAGGAGCGCGACACTGTCGGCCCCACCGGAGACGCCGACGACCGCCGGCCACTCCCAGAATCCCCGCGGTGGCAGCGCCGCAGCGAGCGTCTCCGCGAGGTCTTGATCCGATCGGTCGTGCGGGGAATCTGCCATGCCCTCCCATTTTGCCGCCGCGGCACGGTCTGCCGCCATCGGGCTCCCGAAAGCCGGTGCCAACGTGGGGGAAGGCGACCTTCCGCCACGGTCCTCTCATGGCTACAGTCCCGGCCCATCCGGCCCCGGCCGCCCTCCGTGCGGCTGCTCCGGAGTCCACCCCCGAGGGATCTCGCATGTGCCCCGCCCGTGCCGTCGCTGAAGCCGGTTCCCGGTCATCGCGTCGCCCGCTTCTGGCTGGCTTCTGCCTGGCCGTCGCGTCGCTCTTGCCGGTGGCGTCCGGCTGCTCCACGCTCCTCACGGCGGCTTATCTCATCGCCCCCCAGGACACCCCGGCGGAGTACAAGGGACTCAAAGGGAAGCATGTCGCGGTGATCTGCAAGCCGATCGTCGAGCTCGAGTTCAGCGATGCCGGATCCTCCCGCGAGTTGGCCGGCACCGTCGGCGCCCTGATCGAGAAAAACGTCCGCAAGACCCGCGTCATCAGTCAGGACGAGGTCGCCCGGTGGATCGACGAGAACTCCTGGATCGACTACCCCACCGTCGGCAAGTCGCTGGACGCCGACATGGTGGTGGGGATCGATCTGGAATCGTTCCGCATGCACGAGGGATCGACGCTCTACCGGGGCCGCGCGAGCTTCACCGTGAGGGTGTTCGACGTCGCCGAGAAGAAGGTCGTGTTCACGAAGCGCTACGACGACTTCAGCTTCCCGACCGACGGCGCCATGCCGGTCAGCGACCGCTCCGAAGCGCAGTTCCGCGCCATGTTCCTCCAGATCCTCGCCCAGCGGATCTCGCGCAACTTCCACGCCTACGACAGTCGCGAGAGCTTCGCCGACGGAAATCTCACCTTCTGACTTCACGTGGACCAAGCCATCCATGGCCTCCAACCGGCTGCCCCGACAGCCGGCATCGAAAGCCACTTGGGGCACGACCGCCTCCGCGGGGACGCGGAGGTCGTTTTCACGCCCCGGGGAGCGTAGCATCCGGCGACGCCCGTCAGCGCCGGGCGGTCAGAGGTTCTTGAGATTCCGCTTCGGCTTGGGGGGCCCGAGCTTCCGCTTCTGGTCGTCCGTGGGGGGGGCGGGAACGTTCTGGTTATTGCCGGCATCGGCCATCTGCGGCGTGTTCACCCCGGTAAACCGCTCTGTCCACCGATAGCCCAGCGGCGTCCGCAATTCCGTGGCGGCGAGCTGGGCCCACGGCGTGCCCGTGTGGTCGTGGACCACGCCCTCGAGGAGCTCGGTCGCCTGCTTGGCGAGTTTCTCCGTCTGCGATCCGACCGTGACGTCGTCGCTCGGCTCCAACTGCCAGGTGTCGCTCTTCTCGTCCTGAAACTTCATCCCCAGCTTGGCTTGGGCGAGCATCTGGTTGTAGGCATCGGTGCGGACCTTCGCCGCGAGCACCCTCCCGAGCGCCAGATCATAGCCCGCCTGCCACCGTCGCTCCTTGATCGCCACGCGCCCCGCGGCACCGGCCGTCAACGTGGCGTGAAGCGCGTCGATCTGCGGCTGGGCCTTCGCGGCCGCCTTCTGGGCCTCGGAGAGGAGCCCTGCCAGGGACGGTTCGTCGCGCCTGGGGAACGTCATCACCGGCGACTCCATCGGCCGGATCTCGGTCGATCGGGCCGCCTCGACGAGCGCACGCTTCGCCTCGTTGGCGGCGATATCCTGCTGGAGTTTCGCCGCCGAGACGTAATCGGGCTGATAGGCATGCATCACGTCGGGGTCGAAGAAGTAGCGGATCTGCGATGCCATCGGCGCCACCATCTGGTTGGTGACCCGGCCGCGCTCGCCGCTGTTGGGATGGACGCGGAAATAGATCCCGCCGGTCTCCGCGCACAGCTTGGAGAGGCTGAAAGGCCCGAAGCCGGAGTCGATCGCCTCGTCCTCGCGGGCCCCGCTGCGGACACGAACCACCTCGGGGAAGAGCGTCTCCGGCCCCTGCTCGATGACCGCCCACTGCTCGTCCTCACCGGCATCGAACTTGGGGTCGAACTCGACGTATTTCATCCGCACCTCGCGCATCCCGAATGGCGCCGGTACGCCGACGACATAGACTGGAATGCCGAGCTTGCGGCAGTGCTGTGCCGTCTGATCGGCGAGCTGCTGGTCGTTCCCCACCTCGTCGGTGAAGGCGACGATCATGACGTTCTTCTTCGGTGCGGAGGTGCGGTAGATCCTCGCGCTGTCGGCGGCGGCCCGGATCGCGGCGAAGGTCATCTCGACGCCGGAATCGTCGACCGGCACCGCATCGATCGCCCTGATCACCTCGGCCACGTCGTCGGTCGGTTTCTTGGTGACCAACGAAACGTTTTTGCCGAACGCGACGACGAGGTTTTGGAGATCCGGACGGTGCCGCTGCGAACGGTCGGCCCCGAGCTCCTGGAACACCCGCTCCAGCCGGCTGGCAATCTCCTTGCGCTGGGCCGAGAGGCTGACCGACTGGTCGAACACCCAAACGACGACCGTCGGCCGCTGCCGGAGCGAGGCGTCGATCTCGGCCGTCAGCCTGTCGACGGCCCCGGCGGCGCCGCTCGTCGTCGCCCCGACCGCCCCCCGGACGACGATCGTCTCGTCGATCTCGGTGGCGGTGGGAAGCTCATCGAGCGGGTCGACCTGAATGTCGCCGACGAGTTCCGGGATGGCCTCCACGGGCGTCATCGAAACGGCGTCGAGAACCGGGGCGAGCGACTGGGCGACATCAGCCGACTGATCCTCGCCGGCGGCACCGGTCTCCGCCGGCATGTCGCTGACGATCATCTCCTGCGGCGCCAGATCGATCTCCTCGTCACGCTCCAGCGGCGTCTCGATGACGGTCACGGCCGGACGGGTCGGCGGCGGCGTGGCGACGCCGACCAGTGCGAGCGTGAGCAGGAGCACGACATGGAGCACGAGGCTGCCAGCGAGTGCCGGAAGGTCGCGTGACAGGACCGCCGCAGACTCCATCACCCCGTCATCGGGGCCGTCCGGCTCTCCGTCAGCTGTGATGTGGCGTGCCATGCTCTCCCCTCGGCCGTCAGCCGCCCGGCCCGCTCGCGGGACTGGAGCAGGCTTCGGTCTAGATTCTACCCAATCCGACGGGGAGAGACGCGATCCAGGTCGATTTTCCCCGTCGCTGGCCCACCCCTCCCCGCCGTCAGGGGAGGCGTAAGTCCGTCCCGGCCACGAGGAGGGCCGGACTGCGAAGCTGGTCGCGATTGGCCTCCCACAGCCGGGCGGCCATGGCACGATCACCATAAAACCGTACCGCGAGGCTCTCGAGCGATTCCCCCGGCGCGACCCTGACCCGAGCCGGGCGGCGTGCCGGCTCGATTGGCGCCCCCCCGCCGGCGAGCCCCCGCTGACGGACCGCGGGAGGAACCCAGGTGGGGGGAATGCGAAGCGAGAGCCCGATCGGCAGAACTGCCGGATCGGCCAGCCGGTCTCGGTTCGCCGACCAGATCGCCTCCGCAGCACCGGGGTGACCGTAGAGACGGGTTGCGATCGAGGTCAGATCGTCACCGTCCCGGATCGTGTAATGGCTGGGAGCGGCCGATGGCGCCGGCGTCATCGCCACCGGCATGCTGCCGCCCCCCGGCGGAGCGGAAGCCTCGAGCGGCACCGGATGGAGCTCGGCCGCCACGGTGTGGATCGCGCCCCCACCCGACATCTGCCCCACCGCCAACATCGCCGGACCGTCACGCGCGGGAGTGCTGACCGCCAGCGGCGCCGGCGCCGAGACGTCGAGGAGAGGGGGCGGGGGAACGTCGAGGGTCGAGCGGTAGGTGCTGTTGAAGGCGGGGGGGGCGAGCGTCAGATCGGTCGGCGACACCGGGAGCACGTCAGGCGGCGGCGGCGGCTGATAGCCCGCCGATGGGGCGCGGAGGCCGTCGCCCGGGAGGGGAAGGTCGACCGCCTCCTGCGGAGCGGCCCCGTCGGGGACACCGACGACCGCGGAGCGGGGATCGGGAATGCAGTACCCACCGGCCCGCACGGGGCCCGGAGCAGACACCGGGCCCGCTCCCGCCCAGGCTGCGGGGCCCGCTGGAGCCGATTCTGTCACCGATTCGACACCGTTGGCCCCGCCGCGGTGGGCCTCGACGAGCCGCGTGGCCATCGGTGCGGCCAAGGAAACCCCGGTTACGACCATCACCAATCCGGTCAGAAACCTTACGGTGCGCATCATCGATCCGGTTTCCCCGAGGCCTCGTGCCAGCAGCGAGTCATCCGGAAAAACTCTAGCCCGTGGATGATCGGGAGGTGGCCCGACCGGGGCGCAGGAGGACTTCAATCCCCGTTGGCCGGGGTGCCTCGACCCGCACGGTCGGAAAAGTCGCAGGCCCCGGGGGACGGCCCCCCGGGGTCTGCCGGATAGGAGGCGGTCTGGCGGATAGGAGGCGGTCCGCCGGATGTCAGGCGGCCCCGGCCGCACGGGAAGCCCCGGCACCCGATGGCACCTCGCCGAACCAACGCTGCAGCCAGAGCACGATCGGGGAGGCGATGTAGATCGTGCTGTAGGTGCCGGTGATGATCCCCACGAGCATCGTGAAGGCAAAGGCATGGATCCCCGTCCCTCCGAACAGGAACAGGATCAGGGTCGCCAGAAGCGCCGTACCGGAGGTCAGAACGGTGCGGCTGAGCGTCTGATTGACCGCCTTGTCGATCATCGCAGCGGAGACGTACTGGGCCTTGCCACGCAGCTCGCGGAGCCGGTCGAAGATCACGATCGTGTCGTTGATCGAGAACCCGATGATCGTGAGGAGCGCGGCGACGACGTCGAGGCTGATCTTGAAATCGTCGACGAGGGCCCAGCCGAGGAACGGTGCCACGTAGTGCGACATTGCCAGGCAGGCGACCGCCACGAGGACGTCGTGGATGAGGGCCACGACCGCCGCCAGACCGAAGGCGACATTCTGGAACCGCAGCCAGACATAGAGCACGATCATCCCCAGGCTGGCCAAGAGCGCGTAGACCGCGGTCACCTTGGTGTTGCCGGCGACTTTGCCACCGATGGAGTTGGCGGAGTAGTAGACCGGCGTGCCGGCCAGATCGGCCTTCATCCGCGTCAGCACCCGCGTCATCGTCTCGGCATCCATCCCCGCGGAGAGATTCCATTTCTCGTAAGGCTTGGAGCGGGCGACGGCGCCCTCCGCCTCGACCGCGAAGGGAACAGCCCCGACCCCCTCGGCGGCGAGGATGGTCTCGATCGTCTCGCGGAGCGTCGCCTGGTTGATCTTCGAGGGGAAGGTGAGCTTGGCGGTCGTCCGGGCCGCAGCGGCCTCCTGTCCCTCGGCCGGCGGCGCGGTGGCCACGTCTCCGTACGCCATCTCGTAGGTCAGAAGGCTGTCGGGGAACACCGACTGGAGCGTTTTTTGCACCTCCGCGGTGTCACGCAGCGACGTGTCGACCTTGAATCGCGCCAGCGATTCCCCGTCGACGCTCACCGAGCTGACGGCCGAGTCGGGGAGCGCCTTCACCGCAGCCCGGACCTCGGCGATGTCGGGGGCCTTTTCGGGCTTGAACGCCACCTGGACACTCGTGCCACCGGTGAAGTCGATGTCGAACAGCCCTTGCCCACGCTGGGCCGAGGCGGCCAGGCCGGCGAGGATGAAGAGCGCCGAGCCGAGGATCGCCGGCTTCATCCAGCGCACGAACTCGAACTTCGTGACGCCGAAGATCCGGGCCATGTTGAGCCGCCGGATCCAACCATTGCGCTCGGCGAGATCGAACATCACGCGGGAGCAGAACACCGCCGTGAACAGGTTCAGCACCAGGCCGAGGATCAGCGTGATGGCAAACCCCTTCAGCTGATCGGTGCCGATGAAGAACAGGACGATGCCGGTGATCACCGTCGTCAGGTTGGAATCGAGGATCGTGGAGAAGGCCCGCTGGAATCCGTTGCGGATCGCCATCCGCAACGCCGCCCCGCGGTCGGTCTCCTCGCGCATCCGCTCGTAGATCAGCACGTTGGCGTCGACCGCCATCCCGACCGACAACACCAGCCCCGCCAGCCCCGCCAGGGTGAACGCCGCCTTGACCGAGATCATGAGGGCGACGACGAGGATGATGTTGAGCACCACCGCGAGGTCGGCGACGAGGCCGGAGAAGCGGTAGTAGGCGAGCATGAAGGCGAGGACGACGATCGTTGCCAGGAGCATCGCCCGGGCGCCGGAGCGGATCGTGTCGGCCCCGAGCTGCGGGCTGATCCGCTGCTCGCTGACCGGATCGCTGTAGAGCGCCGTCGGCAGGCTGCCGGCATTGAGCACCTCGACGATCTCGTCGACGTCCCGCTGCCGGAAATTGCCGGTGATCTGGCCGTTGGAGGAGATCGTGCTGCGGATCGCCGGGGCGGAGAGCAATTCGCCGTCGAGGATGATCCCCAGGCTGCTCGTCAGGCCGTTGGCCGGATCGGGGAGATTCTTGCCGGTGAGCTCGGTGAACAGGCTCGCCCCGGAGGCGTTGAACGCGAAGTTCACGCACGGGGAAAGAGATTGCGTGTCGATGCTCGACGAGGCCCTCGTCAGATAGCCGCCGGTGACGTTGAGGCGATCGAGGACGACCAGGACCTCGATGTTCCCGTCGGAGGCCGTTCTGGTCACGAGCCTTCCCCGTTCGTCCTCGTCGAATTTTTCGGTGTTGAGGAGAATCCAGCGGCCGACCGGAGTGCCGCCGTCGACGACCGACTCGCCGACGGACTGCTCCCCCAGCTTGATGACGCGATTGTGACTCGGATTGGCACGGTTGGCGGTGATCCGGAACTCGAGCACGCCCGACTTCGAGACCACCTTCTTGATGGAATCGACCTCCGATTGGTCGACCTCCGGAACGATCACTTCGAGCTGATCGAGGCCGTAGCGGCGGACGGTGACTTCCTTCTGCCCGCCCGGATTGACGCGCCGGGCCACGGCCGCGACGAGCTTGTCCATGTCGACCGCGGCCTGCCGCCCCTCGACTTCGAACTCGAGGTCGAGCGCCGTCCCATTCACCGGGGCCTTCGCCAGGCGGACCTTCGCACCGCCGAAATCGAGCTTCGTGACGTCGTCGACGAACGACTCCCGCGCGGCTTTGTCGGTCGTCTTCAGCGAAACGGCGATCCGGCCGTCGGGCTTGCGGACTGCCGTGCCCAGCCGCCCCTCGCGGCTGGCCAGGAGCGATTCGATCTTCTCGATCGCCTCCTCGACCTGCCCGCCGACCTGCTTCGAGGCATCGACCTCATAGACGAGGATCACGCCCCCCTTGAGGTCGATGCCGAGACGCGGCGGCCATCCCAGCGCGATGATCGCCAAGCCGGCGACGAGCGCCGTCAGCACCGTCGCCAGCCGCCCCCACATGTCGGAGGCGCGCAGCGCCTTGGCGAGGAACCAGGCGAGGATCGTCGGCACCGCGATCGTGAGAAGCGCCAACAACCAGAGCCCGGCCCCCGTCCGCCACCACGGGAGGGCGGTGGCGGCCGCAGTGGCGGCGGCAACATCGGGGGCTGCGGCAGCGGCAGCCTGGGCGAGGGGGAGGACGAAGGACGGAAGCATGGGTCGCAGACTCACTTTCGGGACGGAACGGGATTCGGGGGGTGGGGCGGGGTCCGGGGATGGGAAAAGTCACCCGCTCGAAGCGGTAGATTCCGTCGATCCGTCGAGCACCGACGCGATCGACGACAGGGCCACCTGGATCTTCACGTTGGCGGCGTCGTCCACCTTGAGGGTCACGCGACCGGAGTCCCGGTCGACGTTCGCCACGGTGCCGTACATGCCGGCTGACGTCAGGACGCGATCGTTCTTCTTGAGGGCGGCGAGAAGATCCTGTTGCCGCTTCAGCCGCTCCCGCTCCGGCTTGTAGAGCAGCGTCCAGGCCGCCACGCCGACGAGGAGGAACGGCAAGACCTGGAGAATGAGTTGCTGCGGGGTCGCCGGCGCCTGCCCTTGGCCGAACAACAAAGCGCTGGCGGTCGACGGGAGTAAGGACGGCATGATGATGCGGGGACCCTGCAGGCGGACACAGCCGGGGCTCGGGGCCGCCGACCGGTCGTGAGGAAAACCGCAAATGTATCGGTCCCGGCGCACGACCGACAAGAGCGACCGATAGCCCGGCCGGACGATGGGGCGTCCGGCCCCGATGAGGGACCGGGGAGGCCCCCTCTCGACCGGTTTCAGCCCCGGTCCTTCAGCGACCGCAGACCGTCGAGGATTTCCCGGGCTACCCTCTCGAAACGCCCGGCCACGATCGCTTCTCGGAGTCGCGCCACGAGTCGCTGGTAGAAAGTGAGGTTGTGGATCGACGCCAGGACCGGCCCGAGCATCTCCCCGGCGAGGAACAGGTGGCGGAGGTAATCCCGCCCAAGCCGGCAGGCGGGGCAGGGGCAATCGGCCTCCAGGGGGCGGCGGTCGAGCGCATGGCAGGCGTTGCGCAGCCGGATCGGGCCAGCGAAGGTGTAGACGAGCGAATTGCGTCCGCAGCGCGTGGGGAGAACACAGTCGAACATGTCGATCCCGGTGCCAATCGCCGCGATGATGTCGGCCGGTTGTCCGACCCCCATCAGATAGCGGGGGCGGTCCGCCGGCAGTCTCGGCACGGTGGCCCGCAGCGTCGCCACCATCGCCTCCGGGCCCTCGCCGACGGAGAGCCCACCGACGGCATAGCCGGGGAAGCCGATCTCCTGGAGCCGGGCGGCACTCTCGGCGCGGAGATCGGGATCGAGCCCCCCCTGGATGATCCCGAACAGCGCCTGATCGGGGCGCTGATGGGCGATGTGGCAGCGCCGCGCCCAGCGGATCGAGCGTTCCATCGCGTCGGCAACGGCGTCGCGGTCGGCGGGGAGGGCGATGACATGGTCGAGCTGCATCGCCACGTCGGCGCCGATCCGTTCCTGGATCCGCATCGAAGCCTCGGGGGTGAATGCGACGGCGCGTCCATCGATGTGCGAGCGGAAGAACGCCCCCTCTTCGGTCACCTTCACCTGCTTGGCGAGGCTGAAGACCTGAAACCCACCGCTGTCGGTGAGCATCGGCCCATCCCACCCCATGAACCGGGCGACCCCGCCGGCCGCCCCGACCACCTCCTCACCGGGACGCAGATGGAGGTGGTAGGCATTGGCCAGCACCATGCCCGCGCCGGTGCCGGCGACCCGCCCGATGTCGACCCCCTTGACCGTCGCCGCCGTCGCCACGGGCATGAACAATGGCGTGGGGACTTCCCCCCGGGGGGTGACGAGCGTCCCGGCCCTCGCCCCATCCGAGGTCGCCTGTTGTGACCAGCGCACCGGAGGGGTGGCCCCCCCCTGCCCCGCTCGATCGTGGTCGTTCACGCTTCCCTCGTTCCCGCCGGCACCCGTCAGCCCGGGACGATCGGTGCCTTGCCGATACAGTGGTAGGTGAACCCGCGGGATCGCATCTCGGCCGGCGTGTAGAGGTTGCGGCCGTCGAAGATGACCTTCGCCCCGAGCCGCGAGGCCATCTCGTCGAAGTCGGGCCGGCGGAACTCCCCCCACTCGGTCACGATCACGAGACAGTCGGCCCCGTCGAGCGCTTCCATGGGGCGCTCCGCGTAGGTCAGGCGGTCGCCGTAGAGGGCCCGGACGTTCTCCATCGCCTCGGGATCATGGACCACCACGATCGCCCCGCCGGCGAGGAGGTGGTCGATGAGATCGAGCGCCGGGGCGTCGCGGATGTCGTCGGTGCGGGGCTTGAAGGCCAGCCCCCACACCGCCACCCGGCGGCCGGAGAGTTTCCCGTCGAAGTGGGCGTCGAGCTTGGCACAGAGCACCAGCTTCTGGGCGACGTTCGTGTCATGGACGGCGGAGAGGACGCGCGGAGCGAGCCCCTGGGCCCGGGCCATCGCCGCCAGCGCCTGGACATCCTTGGGGAAACAACTTCCGCCGTACCCGGCCCCCGGAAAGAGGAAGGCGAAGCCGATCCGGTTGTCGTGCCCGATCCCGCGGCGGACGTCGTCGATGTCGGCATCAATCCGCTCGCAGAGGTTCGCCACCTCGTTGATGAAGCTGATCTTCGTCGACAACAGCGCGTTGGCGACATATTTCGTCATCTCCGCGCTCTCCGGCGACATCACCAGGAACGGATGCTCCGTGCGGAGATAGGGAGCGTAGAGATTTCGCAGCAGCTCGCCGTCGGCGGGAGTACGGACCCCAACGACGACCCGGTCGGGCCGCTGGAAGTCGTTGATCGCGGCCCCCTCCTTGAGGAACTCCGGATTGCTCGCCACGCGGCAGACCCGGCCGGTGGCCCCCCGCAGGCGGGCCTCGATCCCGGCACAGGTCCCGACCGGGACGGTGCTCTTCGTGACGACCAGCGCCGCCGGGTCGAGGTGCGGAGCGATCGATTCGGTCACCTTCCAGAGGGCGGTGAGATCGGCCGAGCCGTCAGCCGCGGGAGGCGTGCCGACGGCGAGGAACACGATCTCCGCCCGACTCATCGCCGCCGCGATGTCGGTGGTGAACCGGAGACGGCCGGCATGGACATTGCGTGAGACGATCTCCTCGAGGCCGGGCTCATAGATCGGGATGTCGCCGCGATTGAGCCTGGCGATCTTGTCGGCGTTGATGTCGAGACAGGTAACGACGTTGCCGCTGTCGGCGAAACACGTTCCCGACACGAGGCCGACGTAGCCCGCTCCCACCACCGCGATCCGCATGATGCCCTCTCGAGTGAGTCCGGTGGATTGATCCAACCACCGTCGAACGCAAGCCCGACCCGGTAGACGCCGAGCCCACGGCAACGATCGAGCCTTCCTTCAAGCCGGGGTCAGACCGCCGCAGCGTCAGCGCCGGTCGCGGTGGGGCCGCCGCCCGCCACCGGTCCATCACCGCCGTCGACCGGCCCTTCCGCCTCGGCGGGATCGCCATCCTCCTGCTCACTCGGCGGCACCGGCACGACGGCCGCCAGGGTGTCTCCATCATCCAGACGCATGATCCTCACCCCCTGGGTGTTGCGACCGATGGCCTTGATCTCGGCGACGTTCACCCGCTGGATCTTGCCGTGCGAGGTCATCATCAGAACCTGATCGCCATCTTTGACGGCCACCACGGAGACGACCTCGCCGTTGCGCTGCGTCGCCTTGATGTCGCGCACCCCCTTGCCGCCACGGTGCTGGGTGCGGTAGCGCATGCCACTCGACCCGCCCTCGCCGCCATCATCGCCACCGGTCTCTTCGCCCTCGGGAACGGCTTCGGTGACGGCTTCGTCGCCATCCCCATCGGGCCCCGGGCCGGTGAGCTCCGTGCCTGGTCCGAATGGCGTCCGCTTGCCGTAGCCGTGGGTGCAGACCGTCAGCAGGGTCGCCTCGGGGTCGGCGACCACCATCCCCACGAGCCGGTCGCCCGACGAAAGCCTGATCCCGCGCACGCCGCTGGTGTCGCGCCCCATCGGGCGCGCGTCGGATTCCGGGAAGCGGATCGCCATCCCCTTGGCGGTGGAGAGGACGAGCTCATCCCCGGGCCGCGTGATCACGGCATCGACGAGCTCGTCGCCGTCACGAAGCTTGACGGCGATCAGCCCCTTCGTGCGCCGCCGCTTGTACTCCTCGAGCGGGGTCTTCTTCACGACCCCGCTGCGGGTGGCGAGCATGAGGAACTGCCCCGGATCCTCGAAGCCCGACACCGCGCGGCAGTCGGCCACCTTCTCCCCCTTTTCAAACTCGAGGAGGTTGACCAGGGCCCGCCCCTTGGCGTCGCGGGCGAGCTCGGGCAGCTCGAAGACGCGGAGCGAGAACACCTTCCCGTGCGTCGTGAACACGAGGAGGAAGTCGTGGGTGCTGGCAACGAAGAGGTGCTCGATCGGATCCTCTTCGTCGCTCCGGGCACCGGTCAGCCCCTTTCCCCCCCGGCGCTGGGCCCGGTAGGTGTCGGCGGCGGTGCGCTTCACGTACCCGGCCCGGCTGATCGTCACGACCATCGTCGCTTCGGTGATCAGTTCGGCCATGTCGCGGATATCACCCGCCTCGCCGCTGATCTCGGTGCGCCGGTCGTCGCCGTGCTTCTCGGCGAGCTCGACGAGCTCCGACCGGATCACGCCGCGGATGTTTGTCTCGCTCGCGAGGAGCCGGCGGAAGTCGCCGATCTTGTCGAGCAGCTCGCGGTGTTCGCCGGAGAGCTTCTCCTGTTCGAGATTGACCAATTGACCGAGGGTGAGGCGGAGGATGGCGTCGGCTTGGACGGTGGAGAGGCCATAAGCTTCCGACACCCCACGCTCCTCCTGGAGCACCGCGAAGCCCTCGGGGCCGAGGGCGCGCTCGAGGAGCGCCGCCGGGGCCTCGATCTTCGTCAGCCGTTCCTTCGCCTCGGCCTGGGAGCGGGAGCTGCGGATGATCCGGATCACCTCGTCGAGGTTTGCCAGCGCCACCAGCAGCCCCTCGAGGGTGTGCTTGCGGCTGCGGGCCTTCTGGAGGAGGTGCTGGGTGCGCCGGCGGAGGACCGCCGTGCGGTGACGGAGAAACTCCTCGAGAATGTTCTTGAGCGTGAGGACCCGCGGCTTGCCGTCGACCAGCGCCAGGAAGATGAGCGAGAAGGTCGTTTGGAGCGGGGAGAACTGGTAGAGCTGGTTGAGGACGACGTCGGGGTCGGCGTCGCGCTTCAACTCCAGCACGAGCCGGACCGGCTCCTTCAGATCGCTCTCGTTGCGGATCGCCGAGATACCCTTGATCCGATCCTCGTTGACGAGCTCGGCGATCTTCTCCTCGATCGCGTCCCGGCTCTGTTGATAAGGGACTTCCGTGACCACGATCCGATTGCGGTTCTTGGCGAACTCCTCGACCGTGGCCCGGGCCCGGAGGGTGATCGTGCTCCGGCCGGTGGCGTAGCCGCGGGCCAGCGCTTCGCGCCCCATCACGATCCCGCCGGTGGGAAAATCGGGGCCCGGCACGATCTGGAGCAGTTGCCCAAGGGTGATGCCGGGGTCGTCGATCAGCCCGACCAGCGCCCGGCAGACCTCGCCGAGGTTGTGTGGGGGGATGCTCGTCGCCATACCGACGGCGATGCCGCCGGCGCCGTTGACGAGGAGATTGGGGAACCGCCCCGGCAGAACGACCGGCTCGGTGTTCCGCTCGTCGTAGGTGGGGACATAGTCGACGGTGTCGAGCTCGAGATCGGCGAGCATCATCGCCGCGATCGGCGACAGCCGGGCCTCGGTGTACCGCATGGCGGCCGCGGGGAGGCCGGCGATCGAGCCGAAATTGCCCTGTTTGTCGATGAGCACGTGCCGCATGTTCCATTCCTGGGCCATGCGCACGAGGGTGGGATAGATGACGCTCTCGCCGTGTGGGTGGTAGTTGCCGCTGGTGTCGCCGGAGATCTTGGCGCACTTCACCCGCGAGGCGCCGGGGGTGAGATTGAGGTCGTTCATCGCCACGAGGATGCGGCGCTGCGATGGCTTGAGCCCGTCGCGGACATCGGGCAGCGCCCGGGCCACGATGACGCTCATCGCGTAGGTCAGGTAGCTGTCCTTCAGTTCCTGCTCGATCGGCAGCTCGATCAGCCGCCCACCGGCACTGTCGCGGAGCACACCCGGCTCGTCGGCCCCACTGCCGCCCGGGCCACCGGCCCCGCTCGGAGGCCCCCCGGCCCCCGGTTCCTGGTCGTCCGAATGCTCGTCTGCCAACGGCCACTCTCCCAGCTTCGGCGGCGGCGGGAAACCGCCGGAAAAGCCTGAACATACCCGTCCGGCCGACGGGGTCAACCGGCCCCGGAACGCCGCCAAACCGGCCCCGAAACCAGGCCTGCGGCGGGGGCCGGATGGCTTGACCTGCCCGGTGGCTCCCCCTACTGTCCCCGCCCCGCGCGACCACCTGACCGCGCGGTCGCGTTCGTCCCCCCCCGGGAAGGTGCCCCGCCGTGATCCCGCAGCGTCTGCACGCCGTCGCCGTTGCCGTTGCCGCGGCGCTGGTGCTCCTCACGAATCTGGGGGGGCCGGCGCTGTGGGACGAGGACGAACCGAAGAACGCCGCCTGCTCGCTGGCCATGCTCGAACGGGGGGATTGGGTCGTTCCGACTTTCAATGGCCGCCTCCGGGTCGAGAAACCGGCCCTTGTCAATTGGCTCCACCTGGCTGGCTTCGCCGTGGCCGGGCGCACCGAGACCGGGGCCCGCCTCGGCTCGGCCATCCTCACAACCATCACGTGCCTGATCGTCTGGCAGATCGCCCGGCGCTGCTGCGGCGCCCCGGCGGGCCTCTTCGCCGGGCTCGCCATGGCCACATGCGTCTGGACGGCGGTGGGGGGACGGTCCGCCACCCCCGACGCCCCTCTCGTCTTCTTCACGACGCTCGGTCTGTGGTGCTTCGTCGCTGGACACCGTCGGCCAGACGGCGAGCTCGGGCCCGGATGGACGTCGTGGCCCTGGGCCGTGAGCTGTGGCACCGCCCTCGGCGGTGCCGTGCTCACCAAAGGCCCGGTCGGCCTGGCCATCCCGCTGCTGGCCTTCAGCAGCTTCACGCTCTGGCAGGCCTGGCCCGCCAACGGGAGCTCGGCCCCTCGGATGACGCGGCTGTGGCAGGCGGGCGTCGGGCTCCGCCTGCCGCTGCTTTTGGGAACCGCGACGGCCGTCGCCCTCCCCTGGTACACCGCGGTCACGGTCCGCACCGGCGGGGCTTGGCTGGAGGGCTTCTTCCTCGTCCACAATGTCGGGCGCTTCCAGGCTCCGATGGAGGGGCACGACGGTTCGGCCCTCATCTACTACCCCGCCGTGCTCGCCGTCGGCTTCTTCCCCTGGTCGATCGTGCTCGCAGCCGCGCTGGTCCACGCGGCCGTCCTCGTCGGCGCCGCCCCGCCGTCGTCACCCGGGCCTGAACCCACCCCGCGCCGGGCAACGATGCGGCTGATGCTCTGCTGGCTGGTGGCATGGCTGGGGGTGTTCTCGGCCGCAGGGACGAAGCTGCCCGGCTACATCTGGCCCGCCTATCCGGCGCTGGCCATCATCACGGGGGACCTCCTCGCCTCGTGGGGCGCCGGCGAAGCGATCTGCACCCGGTGGTGCCGCCTCCCGGGCCGAGCCCTCGAGGGGGTGATGCGGCTGGCCTGGTCGATCCTGTTCCTCGCCGGACTCGGGATCGGGATCGCCCTGACGCTCGCCGCCGGCGCGGGAATCCCGGCGCTTGCCATCCTCGCCCCGATCGGCCTGATCCCGATGGCGGCGGCCGCGGCAGCCTGGATGCTCCAATCACAGCGACGGCGGCAGGCGTCCCTCAACGCCCTGGCGGTCAGCGCCTGCCTCGTGGTCACGCTCCTGGCGGCAGTGGGAAGCGATATCGTCGGCGGGGCCCGCGCGGCCCGACGCCTCGTCGACGCCCTCGGCGCGCGGCCCGCCGCGGGCGCGTGGGCCGGATTCGGGAGCGTTCCGCCGAGCGTCGTCTTCTACGCCGCCGACACGATCCCCCAACTCCATTCCACCGAAGCCGTCGGCGACCATCTCGGGGCACGCCCCGACGCCCACCTCCTCGTCGACGCCCGCTTCGAGATGAATCTCCCCTCCCCCCTTCCCCCCGGCTACGGCGTGATCGCCCGGGAGCAACCGCTCTTCGGCCCCGGCCTCCTCGTCATCGGCCCGCGCGCCGCGGCGGTCGCCCCTCCCCACGCCCCGAGTCCGGAGCCCCCCCTGGCATGGCTGCCACCAGCCCCACCCCGATGAACAACCCCATCAGGCACCGAGGTCCGATGAACAACGAACGACCGGCGACACCGTCGATCGATCGGCACGACCTGGCGCCGAAGCACCCACTCGTGGTGGTCGTCGTGGCCGCGGCGGTGACGCTGGCGGTCGGCTTCGCCCCGATGCCGTTCTGGGACGAGGACGAACCGCGCTTCGCGGCGATCGCGCGGACGATGCTCGAGACGGGCGATTGGGTCGTCCCGATGTACAACGACACGCTCGCCGTCGACAAACCGGTGCTCATGCACTGGTGCATGGCCGCCTGCTACCGGCTGTTCGGCGTCTCCGAGATCCCCGCCCGGATCCCCTCGGCCCTGGCGGCCCTCGCCACGGCGCTCGCCCTGCTCCGTGCCGGCACGGTCTGGTTCTCCCCGCGCACCGGCGTGGTGGCGGCGCTGGCCTGGATCGGGTGTCTTCTGGTCGGGATCGAGTCCCATGCTGCCACCCCGGATGCGATCCTCACCGCCCTGACAACCTGGATGACGGTCCTCGCCGCCGAGTCCCTTCTCGGCCCCAATTCCATCGGCTCACGGGGCGCGAGCCTGCCGCGGCTCCCCGCCGGCCGGGCCGCCCTGATCGGAGCCCTCGGCGGCCTCGCCGTCCTCTGCAAGGGGCCGGTCGGCTTCGTCGGCCCGCTGGCGGTGATCCTCCCGTGGGTCACGGCGCTGGCCTGGCAGGCCGGGCGTGATCCGTCCGCGTCGGTCGGCCGGCAGATGCTCGCCGCGATCAGGGCCGGCCTCGGGGCGGTGGCGTTCATTCGTCCGGTGATCCTCATTCTCGCGATGCTCGCCGTCGCCGCTCCCTGGTATGTCGCGGTCGGGCTGCGAACCAACGGAGAATGGCCGGCGGGGTTCTTCCTGATCCACAACGTCGGCCGGTTCGCGGCCCCGATGGAGAATCACAGCGGCGGCATCTTCTTCCATTTCCTGGCGATGCTCGTCGGCTTCTATCCCTGGTCGTGCTTCCTCCCCTTCTCCATCGTCGTGGCAACCTGGCGGGCCACTCGCGCCGACACCCCAGCGCCCGAGCGGCGCGGGCTCGGCCTCGGCCTCCTCTGGCTGTCGGTGTGGGTCGGGGCGTTCTCCCTGGCTGCGACGAAACTGCCCAATTACGTCCTCCCGGCCTACCCCGCCGCGGCCCTCGTCGTCGCCGCGACGGCGACGCGCCTGGTCGACCGCGGGTCGGTCGCCATGCCCCGTTGGCTGACGGCGGGCCTCGGCTGGGTCGTCTTCGGGGGCATCGCCACGACGGCCACAATCCTCGTCGCCAGCCAACACGGCCTGGCGGGGGCGACGTCGGCGGCGCTGGTCGGCCTCGTCCCGATCCTCGGTGCGGCGGCCTGCTGGTGGGGGGCGCGCAGCGGGCGATTCGATCCGGTGGCTGCCATGGTGGGCCTGTCGCTGGTCTACACCGCGCTGGCCGTCGGCCCCGCCGCGGCCCGGATCGCCGGCGCCAACGCGCTGCCCGGCCTCGTCGAACAGGCTCATCGTCACGCCGGCGGAACGGCCCGGTTGTCGACCTACGGGCAGAACACGCCAAACGTCGTCTATTACGCCCGCGGGCATGTCAACGAATGGCGCCCCGAGCAGGCCGACCGGGCCCTCGCCGATCTCGCCTCGGGCGGCGACCGCGTCCTCTTGGTCACGGAGGAGGGGCTGCGGACGATCGAGCCGAATCTGCCGTCCGGCACTGGAATCGTCGGGCGCGTCCGCCCCCTCTTCAAGGACGGCGACTTCCTCCTCATCGGCAGGACAGACTCCGCCCCAGCCCGCCAGGCCGCTACGGAGAGCCTCACGCGATGAACCCCACCCGCCCCTCCGAACATGGCCGCGACATCCTTCCGCACCGCCCGGTGAACGGGGTGCGCCCTGCGTCCCGGGGGCTGCTGTCGATCGTCATTCCCTGCCACAACGAGGAGGAAGTGATCGAGTCGACCCATCAGCGGCTCGTCGCGGCGCTTCCGTCGACAGGGATGGACTTCGAAATCCTCTACATCGACGACGGCAGCCGCGACGGTACGCTCTCGCGCCTCGAGGCGATTGCGGCCGGCGATCCCCGCGCGACGGTCATCGAGCTGTCGCGGAACTTCGGCCAGCAGTCGGCGATGTCGGCCGGGCTCGCCCAGGCGCGCGGCGATGCGGTGGTGATCATCGACGCCGATCTCCAGGATCCCCCCGAAGTGATCCCCGAGATGGTGGAGTGCTGGCGGTCTGGGGCCGACGTCGCCTACGGCCGGCGGCGCTCGCGCGAAGGGGAGACGTGGTTCAAGCTCGTCACGGCGAGCTGCTTCCACCGCTTCTTCGCCAGTCTCGTTCCCTATCCGATCCCCGTCGACACCGGCGACTTCAAGCTCCTCGACAGGGCCGTCGTCGATGCCGTCCGTGGCCTGCCGGAGAAGCGCCGGTATCTGCGGTCACTCGTGGCCTGGACCGGCTTCCGGCAGGAGCCGGTCTGGTACGACCGCCACGCCCGCTCCGCCGGCGAGACGAAATACTCGACGCGAAAGCTGCTCCGGCTGGCCCTCGACGCGGTCATGCTCTCGTCCGATACGCCCCTGCGGGCCGCCTGGTGGGGGGCAGGGTTCCTCACGACGCTGGCCGTCGGGGCCGCGCTCCTGGCCTGCCTCATGCCCGCCGGGGACGGCACGCTCGTGGCCACGATCACCGCGCTGATCGCGCTGGTCGGGGCGATCCAGACCACCGCCGTGGCCATCGTCGGCGAATATGTCATCCGCACCTACCGCGAGGTCCAGGGGCGGCCGTCGTGGGTGGTGAAGAGAACGATCGGCGGGAATGCCGGATCCGAAGCCGGTCATGAACACCGCCCCGGGGCCCGGGCCGCCTGACCGTTCCCCCGCGCCCCCGTCCCCGTCAGACGGGGAGGGGACGGGGGGCGAGGATCGAACGGCAAGCGACCGGCGGTTCAGCGATCACTTCTTCAGTTCGGCCTCGATTGCGGCGATGAACGCCGGATCATCGGGCTTCACCTGCGTGGCGAAACGGCCGCTGATCGCGCCGTCTTTGCCGATGATGAACTTCTCGAAGTTCCACTTCACGTCGCCGTTCGGCTTGGCCTGGGTGGTGAGCGTCTTGTAGAGGGGCGACTGGCCGTCCCCCTTCACTTTGACCTTCGAGAACATGTCGAACGTGACGTTGTACTTCGACGTGCAGAACTTGGAGATCTCCGCATCGGAGCCCGGCTCCTGGGAGCCGAACTCGTTGGCGGGGAATCCGAGGACCACGAACCCCTGGTCTTTGTAGGTGTCGTAGAGCTTCTGCAGGCCGGCGTACTGGGGCGTGGCGCCGCACTGGCTGGCGACGTTGACAATCACGACGACCTTCCCCTTGTAGCTGGCCAGATCGACGTCGGTGCCGTCGATCTTCTTGACCTTACCGGCCAGCGGGGAATCGGCCAGCGCCGTCGGGACGGAGACCGCGCCGGCAAGGAGAGCGAGGAGAAGAGCGGAGGTGAAGCGGCAGAGGTTCATCGATTGGCTCCAAGAGATAGCCTGCGGACCATGGGGCGACACCGCCCCGGTCCCGGGCGGAGAACACCCTGAATGGTAGGGGGAACGGGCGGAACGTGCAAAAAAAGGCTCCTCGGCAGAAACTGTCGGCGCAGACCGGCTCGAGAGAAGTCCTGCCTGGAGCTGCAAAAAAGCCGCCACTGCAGCCCGCTCTCCGCCATCGCCGGTCAGAGCCGTGCCCCGTCGGGCCGCCGTGGCGGCATCAGTGCATTTCCTCAAGCGTCCCTCACCGAGGGGGCAAAAGCCCAAAGGGAACCGTCAGCGGCCGTACCGTCGTCGCTCCAGCATTCCCAGCCCACCGGCGATCAAACCCAACGCTGCACTCAAACCGTTCGGGTCGATCTCGGGGACGGCGGAGACGCTGACCGGACTTGCGAGACGAAAACCGGTGTCGTAGAGCTCGCCCGACGGGGCGCCCGAGTACCTGTAGGAGGACGACAAATAGAACGCGTTGCTGGAGTTCCAATCGCCGCCCCGCGTCACACGAGACGAGCCGGCAGCACCATCCAGATCGTTCCACTGATACACGTTCCCGCTCTGGTCAAACGTGCCGTAGAAGCTCCCGCTGTTCGTGAACGCGCCCACGTCCGTTAAGTAACCTTTATTGTAGTTCGCCTGATTCGTCATACTCCCGACGACGTTTCCCGGGGCCGTGTTGCTCTGCGTGGCGAAGGCGTAGTAGCTGCCAGAGCCGCCGTTGAGCGTCGGCGAGTAATACGCTGCCTTGTACCACTCGTTCTCGGTCGGAATATAGAACGTCGGAGCAGCGTTCGTGTTCGGGTTCGTTGCGTTCTTGGCCACCGCGTTGCCGCTGATCGCCCCATTCACGTTGTAGGCCCCGTTCTCCGTCGTCGTGCTCGACTGGGCTCCCGTCGGCTGGCCGTTGGCCATCCAGTTGGCAAATCGTGCCGAATCCCACCAGCTTACCCAAGTGATCGGGCGGTTGGCACTCCCGATCACGCTGTAGGTGTAGCTGCCAGATCCACCGGCACGCGAAATGCCCTTGATGTTTACGTCGGTCCCCATGAGGGAGTTGTAAAGCGAGTAGGTGTCGTCCACAGCCACCGCATTCAGAAACGCCGTGTACTGGCCAATCGTCACATCGTACTTGCCGATCTGGTAGTCGTAGGCCACGGCACCGTTACCGGTGCCCCCGGTGTCGTTGGCGTTACCGGCATTGCCGACCGTCACCATGTCGATGGAAACGGCCCCAGCAGGAGCCACCAGCAGGCAGGCCAAGGCAGCCAGCCAAAGGGACAAGGCTTTCAAAGAAAAGCGAGCCATAGGATCTATCCTTTCGATGAGCAGATCTACATCCGACGGAGAGCGGGAAACACACCTCCCACCAAGGTAATAGACCACCCCCCAAAACTTTATCTCAAGGCCATTCCAAGTCCCTGTCCGAAGTCTCACGAAGTTTCCGCAAGTCACGGCCGCCAGATCACTTTTCCGGCATTTGTCCAGCCACCAGGGCACGCAGCACGCGCACAAAGCGCAATCCAAAAGACCCTTTCCCTTCCAGCGCCGGCGAATCGTCACTCCCCCGGATCCCGCAACGGCACCAGCGCCTCATCCCCGACCGGCTTGAACCGGGCGGGAATCGAAATGCGGGCCGGTCAGGGTGGCTACCGGCGCGGCAAGGCAGTTGCCGGCTCGGGTTGCTTGTGCCAGGCGAAAAACGCCAGCACAGCCGACGGCTCCAGAACCGCTCGAAGCATGGCATGCGCCAGGGTTTTTTTCAGCCATCCACCCGAGTCGGAAGGCACCCACAGATTCTGCGGGGGAGGCCAAAAAAGGACTGTTCCCCGGTCTGCCAGCGGGCCACGCCTATCCTTGCGGGCCGGCGGCCACGACCTCCGCACCGGCCTGATCGGCATAGGGGACGAAATTGTCACGGAACTTCGCCGCCAGGGCTCTGGCCGCCCGCTCCCAGTGGTGGGGATCGGCCCAGGCCCGCGCCGGGACGAGGAGCTGCGGCGAAACCCCCGGCACCTCGCTGATCGCATCGAGGCCGAACACCGGATCACGCTCCACCGCGGCCCGGTCGAGGGCGCCGCTGTGGATCGCGTCGATGATCCGCCGGGTCGAGGCCAGATCGATGCGTCGCCCCTGGCCGTAGGCGCCCCCTGTCCAGCCGGTGTTCACCAGCCACGCCTGGGCGCCGTGACGGGAGAGCTTCTCCGCGAGGAGTCGGGCGTAGACGGCCGGGTACCGGACGAGGAACGCGGCGCTGAAGCAGGTCGAGAAAGTCACCTGCGGCTCGACCACCCCCATCTCGGTCCCCGCGACCCGGGCGGTGTATCCGGAAAGGAAGTGGTACATCGCCCGCTCGCGCGAGAGGCGGCTGACCGGAGGGAGGACGCCCGACGCGTCGCAGGTGAGGAAGATGCAGTGGCGGGGATGGCCGGCGACGCACGGGACCAGCGCGTTGTCGATGAACTCGATCGGGTAGGCTGCCCGAGTGTTTTCGGTGATCGCCGCGGACTCGAAATCGACCTCCCGGGTGAGGTCGTCGTAGACGACGTTCTCGAGCACCGTGCCGAAGCGGATCGCGGCGTGGATTTCCGGCTCCTTCGCCGCCGACAGACCGATGCATTTGGCGTAGCAGCCCCCCTCGATGTTGAACACGCCGTCGTCCCCCCAACCGTGCTCGTCGTCACCGATGAGACGGCGGGCCGGATCGGCGGAGAGGGTCGTCTTGCCGGTGCCGGAGAGGCCGAAGAACAGCGACACATCCCCCCGCGGCCCTTCGTTCGCCGAGCAGTGCATCGAGAGGATGCCCCGCCCCGGCAGCAGCCAGTGCATGAGGGTGAACACCCCCTTCTTCATCTCACCGGCGTATTCGCTCCCCAGGATCACTTGCTCGCGGCGCTCGAGGGAGAGATCGATGCTCGTCTTGCTGGCGATCTGCTCGGTGAGGACGTTGGCGGGGAACTGGCCGGCGTTGTAGATCACGTAATCAGGCTGACCGAAGCGCTCCAACTCCGCGGCCGTGGGGCGGATGAGCATGTTCCGCATGTAGAGCGCGTGGTAGGCGCGGGCACAGATCACGCGGACCTTCACCCGGGAGGAGGGATCCCATCCGGCGAAGCCATCGCAGACGTAGATCCGGTCGCGCGTGTTGAGGTAGTCGACGGCCCGCTGGCGGTTGAGGAGGAAGGTGTGGTTGTCGATCGGATGGTTGACCGGCCCCCACCAGACATCCTTCTCCGAGGCGGGGTCGCGGACGACGTGTTTGTCCTTGGGGCTTCTCCCCGTCTTTGCCCCGGACCGGATGGCGATTGCCCCACTGGCGACAATCCCGGCCCGCTCCCGCGTCACGGCCTCTTCGTAGAGGAACGCCGGCGGCGCGTTGCGGATCGGAATCGGCGCGGTGATGTCGTGGGCGGAGAGGTCGATCGGGGTGGTCATGGTGTCACCGCGGGGAAGGGCTCAGGGTTGCACGGACGGAGGACGCTGGCCGACGTGGACCGCCTGGGGGGCGGGGGCGATGGTCGGCTCGAGCGGCGCCCGCAGATCGTAGAGGGCCGCCGCGATGCTCCAGGAGGCGAGGAGCACGAGCACCGCCCCAATCCCGGCGAACACGCCCCCCCAGGGGCTGGCGCGGACAGGGAGCCGGCGCGAGGCCTGGCGGACACGGCGGCTGAACTCGCTCCATCCCTCGTGGGCCGAGCGCCGGCCGACCCCGATCAGGCTGACGGTGCGGAGGCTGCCATCACCGTCGAGGTGAACCTGCAACCCCCGGGTCGGCAGCGCCACGGTCTCACCGGCCCATCGCGCCTGCGGATCGAGGTCGGACGCCACCTGGGCCACCAAGGGCCTGATCTGCTCGACGCTGATGTTGTAGACGATCAACCGGGGACGGGAGACGAGCACGCACAAGGCGACGACCAGACAGAACCCGAGGATCAGCATCGGCCAGCTCCACGACGAGCCACCGGCGGCCGGACGCACCAGCGCGATCGGGCCGACGGTGACGAGCCCAAGGAGGCTCGCCCCGAGGAGAATGCCGTCCCAGACCCCCGCGATGGCCAGCGGGCGGCGGCGCAGATGGACCCATCCCAGCGCGAGGAGATAGATCCCGAGCGGGAGGAACGCGGCCCCGAGGGGCAGCGAGTCGAACAGCGTGTTCATGGCTTCGCTCCCCGCGCGGTGACCTCATCCACCACGGAATGCCATCCATCCCAGGAATAGCAACCAGATCGATTCGATGAGGGCCGCCACGGCAAGGCCGACGGGGACCAGCGGTGCCGCGGACGGGGCACCCGCCTGGGGACGGGGATCGGGGCGGAAAGCTGCCACATCACGGCTCCAAATCACGACTCAACGCGGGCCAACGCACCGGCTGTCATCGGAGGCAAGGCCCATGCCCCGACGGCCCCGAACGGAGGTCGAGAGGGCCAGCGACAGGGAGCCCCTCGTCTGGATCGCGACCTAGGCATTGTCGGGGACGCTGAAGGACAGGTCACGAGTGAACGCCTCGTCGAAATCGTAGACGTCGTGGAAGTCTTCGCGCTTGTCCTTGCGCGTCTTCCTCATCTGCCCGATGTCGATCATGTTGAAGACGATCTCGCCGAGATCGCGCGTGCTGTGGATGCCCCAGGTGCCGAGGACCGTCCGGGCCATGAATCCGTACTGCTGCAACGCGTAGCGGCGGGCCGCCTCACACAGCTGCTGCCCCGTCAGATGCCGTTCGGCGGGGCGACGTTTCGGCTTCCCCGACCGGGAGCGGGCCGGCACCGACGATTCCACGGGCCGAGCCTCCAGATCCTCCTCGGGGGGCTCCTCGCCGAGGTTGAGCGTCTCCTGGGCATAAGACAACGCCTCGAGGACGAACATGTAGGCGTCGAGCTTGTAGCGGCAATCACGCTGGAGGAGATGCCCGAGCGGGTGCGATGGATCAATCAGCGGCATGGGATCCCTCGAAAGCTGTTTTGGCCCGTACCTCCCGACCGAGGCGACCGCCCCCGGGAGGGCTGCATCGCCTCCGCTCCGGCGACGGCAGATCGAGACCCGATCGGGGCACGAGCCCGCCCGGGCGGGCGGCCAAGCACGACGGGCCGGCCGCGCCTGCCCGGAGGATCTGAGTATACCGGGAAGGGATCCAGCGGCGAGTGAGTGGCGCCGCGGCGGTCGCGTCAGCGATTCCGTGGGGGAGCTGCCGGCAGGGATGTCGCCTGGGCCGCGGCCGCGGCGTTGCCATCCTCGAGGATGAACGTGTAGCCCAGCGGCGTGACTGGCTTGGAGAAATCTCGGATCAGATCGAGCCCCTTGTCGATGAGACTCGTGTTCTGGATGAACTGGTAGACATCCTGATCCTGTCCACCCGGCTTGTAGAGGCGGATGGCGAACGGGATCAGATCACGGGCCCCGAGGATCAGCTCGACCTTCGAGAAGTTCGCGGCATCGGCCTGCGCCCGCGGCAGGGCCTCGAGCCAGACCTGGTCAGTCACGCCGGCTGGTGTCGGGAGGATCCGCATCACGTAGCGTTTCTTGAGCGTGTCGGCCTTGGCACCGAACACGAATGGCAGCGGCCCGTCGCTGATTGCCTTGCCACGCATCTCGGGGGGGAGCTTCGTCTCGCGCAGCTGCCGGTCACCGTGGCGGAATTCGTAGATGCTCGTGCCGTTGCAAACCCAGTGCTCGCCCGAATCGCCCGGACGCTGTTCGTAACGCGACGTCTGAGCGTTCCACTGCTTCGATTCCTTGACGCGGAACAGCCCCTTGTCGGGCATCGCGTACTTGATCTCGCCGGTGCTCTCGGCGAACGCGAGGCGGTCGCCGCTGGGGCCGACCGGCCCGAAGGCGTTGTATTCCCACTTGTAGAAATCGCACGACCAGGTCTTCACGGCGGAGTTGCGCGCCTCCCAGGCCGTCAGGAGCCGCTCGAGCGCCGCTGCGGCCTCCGGGGAGAGCTGTGGCACCGCCGGCTGCGGGGGGCGGGGCTGGGGGGCGGCGTTCTGCGCCGGGGGTCGATTGCCGGCCTGTGGAGCCTGCGCCGGGCTGGTCTGCTGGGCCGGGCGGGGCTGTTGAGGCGCCGGGCGGGGCTGCTGGGCCGCTCCGAGCGGGGCCTGGGCGCGGGCCGGTGCGACCGGGTGGAGCCCGAGGAGAAAGGCCAAAGCCGCCAAGGCGCTGACCCACGGGGACCGACGGCGGGAATGTGACACTACGGTGACTCCGGTGTTTGGACCGGACTCTAGCAACCTCCCCGAAACGCGGCGAGGCCGTTTTCCCGCTCCCTCGCCGGGATCCTGCAGCCTTCCCGGCGGCTTCAGGAGCGGGTCGGCTCCTCGAGATAGGTGTAGCCCCCCAAGCCCTCCTCGTAGAAGCGGAGGAATTGCCCCGCCTGCTGATCACAGATCCGCCCTTCGCGCACCGCCTGCTCGATCGCGTCGCGGAGCCGCTGGACGAGCTGATCGGAATCGAACTCGACGTAGTCGAGCACCTCCCGGACGGTGTCTCCCTTGATGACGGCGTCGAGGACAACCTCCCCCCGGGCGTCGGTGCTGACATGGACGGCGTTGGTGTCACCGAACAGGTTGTGGAGATCGCCGAGGATCTCCTGGTAAGCACCGATGAGAAACGCTCCGAGGTAGTAGGGCTCGTTGTGCAAGGCGTGGAGCGGGAGGGTGCGTTTGACGTCGCGGCGGTCGATGAACTGGTCGATCTTTCCGTCGGAATCGCACGTCACGTCACCGAGCACGGCCTCCCGGGTCGGGCGCTCGTTGAGACGGTGGATCGGCATCACCGGGAAAAGCTGCTTGATCGCCCAGCTGTCGGGGATCGACTGGAAAAGGGAGAAGTTGCAGAAGTAGGTGTCGGAGAGCGCGGCAGTCAGCCCTTCGAGCTCCTCCGGGACGAAATCGAGTTGCTTCGAGAGCTTGCTGATCCGCCGGCAGATCGACCAGTAGAGATTCTCGATCGCCGATCGCTGATCGAGCGGCAGGTAGCCGCTGGCAAACAGGCTCATCGACGTGTCGAGCGCCTGCTGGGCGTCGTGGTAGCTCTCGAGGAGGTTGCGGACATTGAGGTTCTGGTAGGTCTCCATGAGGTCATGGAGCGGCTGCTCGGCCTCGGCGGCCGGCTCCGTCACCTCGCCGTTGCCGGCGTGCTCCGAGACCCCGAGCACGCCGAAGATCAGCATGCTGTGGTAGGCGACGACCGCGCGGCCACTCTCGGAGATGATCGTCGGGTGGGGCACGCCGGCCTCGTCGCAGGCGTTCTGGACGTGGTAGACGACGTCGTTGGCATACTCTTGGAGGCTGTAGTTGACGCTCGATTCGAAGTTCGTCTGGGAGCCGTCGTAATCGACGCCCAGACCACCGCCGACGTCGAGGAAACGCAGCCCGGCGCCGCGCTTGACCAGCTCCGTGTACATCCGCGACGCCTCGGTGAGCGCCGCCTTGATGTGGCGGATGTTCGTGATCTGGCTCCCCTGGTGGAAGTGGAGCAGTTGGAGACAGTCCTGCATGTCGCGGGCCGAGAGCACCTCGAGCCCACGGAGGAGCTCGCCGGCCGTCAGCCCGAACTTGCTGCGGAATCCCCCCGACGCCTGCCAGCGACCGCTCCCGCGGGCGGCGAGCTTGACGCGCATGCCGATCCGCGGGCGGACGCCGAGCTTCTCGGCGTATTCGAGGATCAGCTGCAGTTCGGAGAACCGTTCGACCACCGGCATGATGTTGCGCCCGATCTTCTGCGCGAGCATCGCCGTCTCGATGAACTCCGGATCCTTGAATCCGTTGCAGATGATCGGCGTGTCGTTGTCGGCGAGGGCGATGACGGCAAGGAGCTCGGGCTTGCTGCCCGCCTCGAGGCCGAAGCGGTAGGGGCGGCCGAACTGGAGCACCTCTTCGACGACCTGCCGCTGCTGGTTGACCTTCACCGGGTAGACGCAGCAGTAATCCCCTCGGTACCCGCCCTCCTTCATCGCGGTGGCGAAAGCCCCATGGATCTCACCGAGGCGGTGCTGGAGGATCTCCGCGAAGCGGAGGAGGATGGGGAGATCGATCCCGCGCACCTGGAGGCGGTCGACGAGCGACTTCAGGTCGATGCTCTTCGTCGGATCCTTGTCGGGATGGACGAGCAGGTTGCCGTTGGGGCCGACCGAGAAGTAACCATTCCCCCACCGCGACACTTCGTAGAGGTCCGCGGCGTCGGCGGTTGTCCATTGTTCGACATCAAGATCCACTGCCATCGAGGGGCTCCGCGGGCGGGTTCATGCGTGAAGCGACGGGTGGGGCCGTCCGGCCCCGGAATGCCGAGCCGGGGGCGATAGACGTCCTGAAGTGTATCGTCACTGCGCCCGGGGGCCATGCCAATCCCGACGTCGCCCCGGGGAGGATCGCCGCCGCCGTCAGGCGCCGGTGCGCATCCATCTCCGCCCGGAGAAGATCAGCGCCATCGCCACACCCCGGACGGTGAGGTCGATAGCCATCGCATACCACGCCCCCACGGCCCCCAAGCCCCATCCCGCGATCGTCATGCCGCCCGGGAGGGGCACCCCGGGCCAGGCCAGGAGCATCGCCAGCGGCAAACGGACGAGGATCAGCCCGAGGAAGTTCACCACGAGCGGCGGACGGGTCGCCCCGGCGCCGCGGAGGCCCCCGGAGAAGACCATCAGCATCGCCAGCGGGGGCTGAGCGAAGGCGACGATCCGCACGAGCCTGGCCGTCAGGGCCGCCACCTCCGGCTGTCGGCCGGCGCCCCCCACAAACCAGCCCGCGAGCGGATCGGCGGCCACCAGGAACAGCCCACCCATCGCCGTCATCAGTCCGACACACCCGGCCGCGGCCAACCACACGCTCTGACGGGCACGGCGCTCGTCCCGGGCCCCCAGGAACTGGCCGGAGAGGGTAGCCGCGGCCATTCCGAAGGCGCTCCCGGGGAGGAAAGCGAGCGACTCGATCGTGATCGCGACCGCATGGGAGGCGGCGTCGACATCCCCGAGCCGGTTGACGACCGAAAGAAACCACAGGTGGCAGACGGCGTTGCCGATCGCGTCCATCCCTGCCGGCAGCCCCACCGAGAAGATCCGCCGGAGCCAGTGCCGATCGGGAACAAGATCGCCGGGGGCGGGCCCCAGTTGCCGATCGCGATGGAGGAGGAGCCACAGCGTGCAGATCGCCCCGCAGCCGTAGCCGATCAGCGTGCCCCAGGCCAAGCCTTGCCAGCCGAGTCGTGGCAGCCCGCCGACCCCGGCCGCCAGAGCGTAACTGGCGCCGGCGTTGACGAGGTTCACGACCGTCATCGACACCAATCCCGCCACCATGTCGCCGGAGCCCCGGAGGATCGCCACCCCGACGCCAATGATCATCATCGCGGGGAGGGCCGGGATGACGATCGCGAGATACTCCATCGCCAGGGCGGAGCTCTCGGCGGGTAATCCGAGGAGCGTCACCAGCCGCCTTCCCCCCAGGGCGGCCGCCATCCCCACGATTCCGACCAGCACGGCGCCGACGACGAACGCCTGCCCGGCGGCCCGACGGGCACCGACGAGATCGCCCGCGCCGACACACCGAGCCACCAGGGCCGTGGCCGCCACGGCCGGGACCGCAAAGAGCCCGGGGAGAAACCCCAGCGCGTAGCCCGCCAAGCCGACCGCCGCGAGGTATGCGGGACCATCGAGGAGGTTTCCCGCCAGCCACTTGTCCGTGAAGCCGACCGAGATCGCGAGCACCTGCTCGAGGAGTGCCGGCAGCACGAGAAGGAGCACCGGGCGGACCGTCCCCGGGAGGGAGGTAACGCCACCAGTGCCCCTCCGGAAAGGGCCCCGCAGCTCTTCCGGGCCGCGGATAGCCGCTGGATGTTCACTGCGGTCGGCCGGCGAAACCTCACCGGCGGAGGGAGAGTTGTCACCGCCCCTCCGATCGTCCGGGAGGGGCTTGATCGGTGAGCGATCCGCGCGACCGGTCAGGCGAACAACTCCTTGATCACCTTGCCGGCATTGGCGATCTTCATCGGCCGGCCGTTCTTGGCCGTGAAGGTCGTCTCGAGGGAAATATCGAGCGATTTCAGCACGCTGGCCATGAGGTCCTGGGCCGAATACGGCTCCGTCACCACCTCTTTGCCATCGGAGCTCGTCTCCCCGACGACCACCCCGCGCTTGAATCCGGCTCCACCGACGGCGACGCTCCAACTCCTCGCCCAGTGGTCACGCCCGCCGTTGCCGTTGATGTTCGGCGTCCGGCTGAACTCCCCCATCCAGATGATCGCCGTGTCGTCGAGCAGCCCCCGCTCGGCGAGATCGGAGACCAGCGCCGCCATCGCCTTGTCGAGCTCCGGAAGCTTCGTGTCGGAGAGCGTCTTGAAGATGTCGGCATGGTTGTCCCAGCCGCCGAGATCGACCTCGACGAACGGCACCCCCTGCTCCACGAGCCGGCGGGCCATGAGGCATCCGCGGCCGAATCCGCTGTTGCCGTAGCGGTCCTGAACCTCCTTCGGCTCCTTCATGACCTTGAAAGCCTCCATCTGCTGGCTCGTCATGAGCTTGACCGTCTTGGAGAGAACCTTGGCGTGGTCGTCTGACGAGGCCCCGCGCTTCTCGCCGATGAACTTGTCCTCGATCGCCGCGAGCATCTCCAACCGCTGCGACAGCCTGGTCGGGTCGATCCCCATGTCGAGGTTGCGAACGTTGCCGTTGGCATCAACAACGAACGGCGCCCACGACATCCCCAGGAACCCCGGGCCGACGCTCCCGCTGCCGACCGAAACGAACGGGGGGATCTCCAGATCGGGGACCTGATCGGCCAGTTCGTGGGCGATCACGGCGCCGTAGCTCGGGTGCTCGACATTGGGATTCGGCACGTAGCCGGTGTGCATGTAGTAGCGGCCGCGCATGTGGTCCGCTTCCCGCGTGCTCATCGATCGGACGAGTGACATGTGATGCATCTGCTGCGCCATCATCGGCATGTGTTCGCAGATCTGGATCCCATCGGCACTTGTGGAGATCGGCTTGAACGGGCCGCCGGTCGCCGCCCCCGGTTTCAGATCCCAGATATCCATGGTGCTCGGGCCGCCGCCCATCCAGAGGAGGATGGCCGCCTTGTGCCGCCGCTTCAGATCGGCGGCATTGGCGAGGATTGAGTTGGTGAACGCCGTCGCGGGGGCGGCGAGGGCCGCGGCGCCTGCCATATGGCTCATGAAGTGTCGGCGGCTCATCCCGTCGATGAAACGGCTGGTGACGGACATGGCGGGGTTCCTCGGGAAAGGGCTGGAGATGGATGGGGCTTGAAGGTGTTGGGAGCGGTGAATCAAAGCCCGGAGTCCCGGGGCGCGGAGCCGATCGTCGGAAGTGAGCATCCGGCTTCAGTGGTTGATGATGAACTCGTTGGAGTTGAGGACGGCCCACCAGATGTCCTGGAGGGCGCTGATCGCATCCCCCTTGCGGGCCACCATCATCTGGTTGGCGAGCTTGATCTCCTTGCGGTTTGGCTTTCTGGCCAGAGCCGCGGCGTAAAGGGTGTCGATTCGCTGGGCGTTGGACATGCCGGAAGTGGCGACGCGGTCGAGGAATCCCCCCTTGCCCGTTTCCGTCGCCGTCTTGACGAGATCGCCGTTGAACATCATCAGCACCTGGGGGATCGACCCATTGAAGGTGGTCGCCTCATCCCCTTCGTCGGTGCCGAACGCGATGATGAATTGCGACAGCCATTCGTCCTTCTTCCGGGCCCCCTTCTCCCCCTTTTCCTCGGCCTGATCGGCCTCGGTGGCGGTGAGCAGCGACTGATAAAGCTCCTCCGGGTGCATTTGCCGGAGGTAAAAATGCGAGAACTTCGGCTTCTCCCCGACCGCTGGATCGTCGCTGGCATTTCCCTTGGCGATCCGACTGGAGAGCGAGTAGGCGTGGGAGAGGGTGATCCAGCGGATGAGATCCTTCGTGTCGAAGCTCTGCTCGCGGAACCGCTCGCCGAGGCCGTCGAGCAATTCGGGGTGCGACGGCGCGTTGTGCTCACCGAGATCATCGATCGGACGGGTGAATCCGTAGCCGAAGAAGTGGCTCCAGATCCGGTTCACCGCGGCCTTCGGCATCAGTGGGCTGTCGACAATCAGCTGCGCGAGGGCCTGGCGACGGTTCACGCCGTACTCCGTGCCATCCTCCAGCTTCGCCGGGAGATAACCGTTGGCGTCGACAGTCGTGCCGTCGATGAACACCGGATAGGCGACTTTGATCTGGCCGTTGCGGAGCTCGTAGTAGAGCTCGGCCTGGGCGGCATTCCCCCCCTCGCCGGCCCAATCCTCGTCGACCAACTCGATCGCCTGGATCTCACGGGTCCCCTCGAAATGCCGCAGCGCCTTCGTCTGTCGGAAAAAGGCGTTGAACTCCCAGAATTGATTTTGCTTCCCCTTGTTGAACGGGTGGTTGTGGCACTGCGTGCACTGCACCTGGAGCCCGAGGAAGATCTGCGCGGTCTTGGCGGTGGCCTGGATGCCGTTCTCGTCGAGTTTGCCCGAGAGGAAATTCGTGGCGCCGTTGAAACCCTTCTCGCCCGCCTTGTTGACACCGGAAGCGGTGACGAGATCGGCGACGAACCGATCGTAGGGGACATTCTTGGAGAACGAACGGCGCAGCCACTGCCGCATGCCACTGCGGTTGACGTTGTCGTTTTCCATGCTCCGGCCGATGAGAACGGTTGTCCAGACATCGGCCCAGTTGCGGGCATACTCGTCAACGTACTCATCGCCGAGAAGACGGCCGACGAGGTTGGCCCGCTTGACCGGGGAACTGTCGGCCACGAAGTCGTCGAGCTCCCGGATCGTCGGGATCCGGCCGATGACATCGAGATGGACCCGGCGGCACCATTCCTGATCGGATGCCGCTTCCGACGGCTTGAGCTTGGCGTCGGCCCAACCGGCCGCCACCTGCTCATTGATGAACTTCACCTGCGGGATGCCAAAGTGCTCGTCCCCTTCGCGGGCGACAGCCACGGCCGCGGTCAGGGCGACCAGAGCAACGAAGACAACCAGACGCGAGCCTCGGAAGGGGGCGGTCACGCCAGATCGGCACGATGAGACATGCGTCGCCATGGGCACAACCCTCTGGTGCGCGGCTTGCAACCGGCCGGCCGTGGCCATCGTCCGGAACCCGACCCGAACGGCGCCCATCGACCAGACCGACGGCAGAGAGCTTGCCCCCTCACTGCCACCGCACGGCCAAACGCAACACAGTGGAAAGTCTAACCTTTTCCATCGACGCAATCCACCTCACGGCCACAGAATCGATTCGTGACCCGCGGGGATGGGCCCTCGTTCCGGAGCCGGACCGTGGGGCTCGGGGCCAACAGTTCTCGACCCGAACCGCAGCCCTCTACCCGAACCGCAGCCAAAGTCCAGCCGACGGAAGGCAAAGGGGAAGACGACGTCCGCCACGGGAAAAGGAATCCCTTTCCTGGCCCTCGGGCGCTTGGCCTGTCGGCCGTCAGGTCGCGCCGGCACCCCTGGAGGGGCGGCGGGCCTGGACCTGCGGGGCCGAGCCACGGTCGACCTTCGGCCCGCTGCCGACAAACTCCAGCACGGCCCGGGGACCGGCATCGCCGAGCCGGGGGGTGGAGAGCTTCAGGATCCGGGTATAGCCACCGGGACGATCGACGAACCGTGGGGCGATCCGCTCGAACACGATCCGAGCCGCCTTCTTGTCCCCCAGGAGCCGGACAACGCGACGCCGGGCGGTAACGGCCGGCGCGATGGCCTGGGCCCACGTGCGCCACTGCTCGCTCTCACGCCACTGCTTCCAGGCGGCCGAGTCTCGAGCGGCAGTCGTACCGAATTCCTTGGCCTGATCGATCGACACCAACCCCCGCTTGGCGATCGTGATGCACCGCTCGACGAGCGGCCGGACTTCCTTGGCCTTGGCGACGGTCGTGATGATCCGACCAGCCACCTTGGGCGCCCCGACCTCGTCGGCCTCGCACTCCCGCTCGGTGAGCATCAGCGCCGAGGCAAGATTGCGGAGCAGGGCCCGCTGATGGGACGGACTGCGACCGAGCACACGGCCCTTACGACGATGGCGCATGGATAGAATCCTTCAGGCAGACGATTCGGCCCCGGCCGCGAGACCGGAACCTTCGATGGTGTTGGGGGAAAGTCGTGGGGAAAGGTGGTGGTGGGGCGGGAGCGCGGTGCCGCGCAGTCCCCGATCGTGCTTCAGGCCTCGACGGGCTGCATACCGAGCTTCAGCCCCAGTTCGACGAGCTTCGATTCGATCTCCTCGGCCGTCTGCTCTCCGGCGTTCCGCATCTCGAGAATCTGCTCCCGAGTCATCAACACGAGCTCGGAAACCTTGCGGATCCCGGCGCTCGAGAGGCAATTCTGGGCCCGGACGGAGAGCTCGAGTTGCGGCACTTCCCATGTCAGAACCGTCGACGGCTCCGGGGTGATTTTCGTCCAGTCGATGACCGGGGGAAGATTGACCGCCGGCCCCTGCTGGGAGTAGCCAACGAAGGGATTGAGGTGCTTGCGGAGGATCTTCGCGGCCTCGACCAGAGCCATGTCCGGAGTCACGGTGCCGTTGGTCCAGATCTCCATGGTGAGCTTGTCGTAGTTCGTCTTCTGACCGACACGGGTCTCTTCGACCTCGTACCGGACACGCGTCACGGGGCTGAACACGGCATCGACGGGGATGATCCCGATTTCCTGGACATCGGGGCTGTGCTCGCTGGCAGGCACATACCCCCGCCCGTTCTCGACAACCATCTCCAACTCGAAAGGGACGTCATCGGTGAGCGTGGCGAGAACGAGGTCCTTGCTGACCACCTCGACCGCCTCGTCGGTCTGCACGTCGGCGCCGGTGATGGGCCCTTTCGAGCTCTTCTCGACGCGGATCACACGGGTCGAGTCGCTGTGGTTCTTGACGACGAGGCTCTTCACCGCCAGGACGATGTCGGTGACATCCTCGAGAACCCCCTTGACGGTGCTGAACTCGTGGAGGGCACTGCCGACCTTGATTTGCGTCACCGCGCTCCCCTCGAGACTGGAGAGAAGAATACGACGGAGGCTGTTGCCCACCGTCGTGCCGAAGCCGCGCTCGAAGGGCTCGGCAACGAACTTGCCGTACGTCCCGGTGAGCGTCTTGGCATCGGACGTGACCGAGCTGGGGAGTTCGAGTCCACGCCAACGGATGTGCATGCGGTTCTCCTTGCCTGAAACTGGAACGGGGCGGCCACGTCAGGCCGCGCTGGTGATTTTTCGGGGTGCTTTCGACCGGTTACGGGCCATGTCATGCCCAATCGCACGACGGGCCGGGGGTTTTTCCATCGCACCGGCGACCCTCCCGGCGAATGCCCAGAGGATCCCGCGGCCCGTCACCCCGCGCCCCTTTACTTCGAGCACAACTCGATGATGAGGTTGGTTTGCACCGGGATCGACACGTCGTCAGATGCCGGCAGCCGGTCGACCCGACCCTCGGGAACACCGGTCTCCGACCGGGAGAGGAAATCGGGCACATCGCGCCGATTCGTAGCCAACGACGCGTGCACCAGTTGGAGGCTTTTGGCCCGGTTCTTCACGCGGAGCAGGTCCCCCGCCTTGACGAGATAGCTGGGCACGTCGAGACGCCTACCGTTGATCGTGATGTGGCCGTGGAGGACCATCTGCCGGGCAGCAGCCCTCGAGGGGGCGAACCCGATTCGGTGGACGATGTTGTCGAGCCGGCGCTCGAGCAGCGACATCAGCGACTCGGCCGTATTCCCCTTCCCCCGCTCGGCACGGGCGAAGTAAGTGCGAAACTGACGCTCGAGCACGCCGTAATAGTGCTTCACCTTTTGCTTCTCGCGGAGGTGGAGGCCGTATTCAGTCGGCTTTCCGCGGCGCTTCTGCACCATGCCCGGCGGCGTCGGCCGACGCTCGAACGCGCACTTGCTCGTGTCGCAGCGACTGCCCTTGAGGAAAAGCTTGAGGCCGTCACGGCGACAAAGGCGACAAACCGGCCCGGTGATGCGTCCCATGGATTCCCGATCGGCATGCTGGCCGACCGCTCTCGAGGTGATTCAGGTGGAGGGGAAAGGCCGGCGTGACCGGCTTGAAAAGGATCAGACGCGCCGCTTCTTCGGTGGACGACATCCGTTGTGCGGGAGTGGCGTGATGTCTTCGATGCTCTTGACGTTCATGCCGGCGGCCTGAAGCGCGGTGATGGCGCTCTCGCGACCACTCCCGGGGCCGCGGACACGGACCTCGAGATCCTTGACACCGAACTTCGCGGCCTTCTCGGCCGCCTGCTGCGCCGCACACTGGCCGGCGAAGGGGGTGCCCTTGCGACTTCCCTTGAAGCCGCAGGTCCCACCGCTCGCCCAGCAGAGCGTGTCACCCTTGGTGTCGGTGATCGTCACCGTGGTGTTGTTGAAACTGGCAGTGATGTAGGCGATCCCCGCCGACACACTCTTCTTCTTGCCCTTGGCAACCTTCGACATGAATCGATGCTTTCCTGTGCGTTCCGACGACGTCTGTGAATCAGGAGACAACCCAGGCAGCCGGGCTGCCCGAAAAAACCCGGCACGCCCTCGCGCACCAGAGAACCGAAGAACCGGTCAACTTTACTTGAGGTCCTTCACACCCTTCTTACCGGCGACTGTCTTCTTGGGGCCCTTCCTCGTCCGGGCATTCGTCCGGGTCCGCTGGCCGCGGACGGGCAACCCACGACGGTGACGGACGCCCCGATAGCTGCCGATATCCTTCAGCCGGGAAATGTTCTGCGCCACTTGGCGACGCAGTTGCCCCTCAACGACATAGTCCTTGTCCATGAGGGAGGCCAACCGGGCCAACTCATCCTCATGGAGATTCTTGGCGATTCCCTCCGGATCGACCCCCGCCTTGTGACACAACTCACGCGCCACCTGGGGGCCAACCCCGTAGAGGTACTGGAGCGAATAGAACGTCTTCTTCTCCGATGGAATGTCGACGCCGAGGAGACGGGGCATGGGGAATACTACCGTGGGATGACGGACCTGGACGACGGGACTGCCGAACGACACATCCCGCCCTGAACACACCATGCCGGGGCATCGTGAGGGGGCGGGCAACAGGTGAGCGGGATAGGCTGCCGCGCGAACGACTGGCGTACGACCGGTGAGTCACCGGGCCGCATCACCACTGGCCCACCCCTGACGGAGCGACACCAGCACCAATCACACCACCTTCAAAAATACCTGTGAAAGCCGCACTCCCGACAGAGACATGATGCTCCGCGGGACACCCGTCCAGCGGGAGCGAGGAGCCTCGCCCGCCGGAAGCGGATTCCGTCGTCATCCCTGCCGTTGTTTGTGGCGGGGATCCGCGCACACGACGAAGACGACGCCGCGGCGCCGGACGATCTTGCACTTGTCGCAGATGCGACGGACGCTGGCGCGAACCTTCATACTTGCGATCGTGGCGACGGTCGCCCACGCCTTCAACGGGAACAGGGGAACTGCTGGAAAGCCGTTAACTATAGAAACCCACCCCCCTGATCCACAAGGGGGAGGTCAGAAAACGGGCAGAAACGATGAAAAACCGGGAGTTCGCCCCGAAAATCACCGATCTTCCCCGGCTGCCCCGCCACCGTTCGCCCTCCGCTGCGGCCTTGGGGGCGTTCAGGCTGGGGCGGCATCCCCCTCGGATGGAGCCCTCGTCAGGACCTCCGGACCCTGGCTCGTGATCGCGATCGTGTGCTCGAAATGGGCACTGGGCTGGCCGTCGACCGTCGACTGGGTCCAATGATCGGCCAGGGCCCTGACTTTCTTCGACCCCATGTTGACCATCGGCTCGACGGCGATGACGAGCCCGGTCTCGAGTTCGAAGTCGTAGTTCCTGCGGAACGACGGGGAACAGAAGTTGGGGACCTGCGGGTCCTCGTGCATCTTTTTCCCGATGCCATGGCCGACAAAATTCTCGACCACCGAGAACCCACGATCCCGGACATAGGTCGCCATCTCGGCGGCAACGTCGCTCCAGCGATTCCGCTTTCCCATCAGCTCGATCGCCAGTTCGAGGACGCCCGAGGTGCAGTCGAGGAGCCCTCTGACGCCGCTCGACACCGTTCCCACCGGATGCGTTCGGGCGGAATCGCCGCACCAACCGGCAAGGCTGCAGCCGGTATCGATGCTGACGATGTCTCCTTCCACGAGGATCCGCGGCCCGGGAATACCGTGCACCACCTCGTCGTTGACGGAGATGCAGCAGACCGCCGGAAAAGGCACCTTTCCCGGCACTCCCTTGAACAGCGGCACCGCCCCGCACTTGATGAAATAGGCTTCCACCGCGGCATCGATTTCACCGGTCGACATCCCCGGCCGGACCATCGCGGCGGCGATCTCATGAGCGCCCCAGACGACAAGACCCGCACGGCGCATGAGCGCGATTTCGCGGGGAGACCGGAGATTCACCACGGCAGGCACACCCATTCAAACAGCGTCGGGAAGCGGGGCACCGGACGACGCCCTGGAACCACTCCTCAGTCCCCGAGCACTATAGCGGCGTGACTGATGCCACACCATCTCCGCAGGCGATGCCCCGATGCGGCACGGGAGGCCGTCCGACACCCGAAGCCGAAGGCCACCGATCTCCTCAATGGCGTCCGCGGGAGCCTCGCTTGAAGCGCTCGAGCGCCTGCTTCACCCGGCCGAAGATCTCGTCGGCATCGCCGAGCCCGTCAATCGTCGCGAGCTTCCCCTGCCGGGCGTAATACTCGAGCAACGGTGCGGTCTGCACCTCGAAGCTCGCGATCCGATTCGAGAAGATCTCGGGATTGTCATCGGCCCTTTTCCGCGCGAGCATCCTCCGCACGAGCTCGTCACGCGGCACCGCCAACTCGAGGACCCCGTCAACATTCATCGCCCTTCGCTCAAGGAGATCGTCGAGCGTCGAAGCCTGCGGGAGGGTCCGAGGGAAGCCGTCGAGGAGGAAGCCCCCCCGGCAATCGGCCGATTCCAGACGCTTCGTCACCATCCCCAGGATCATCGAATCGGGGACGAGTTTTCCTTGGTCCATGGACGCCGCTGCACGCAGCCCCTCGGGCGACCCCGACCTGACCTCCGCCCGGAGCATTTCACCGGTCGAGAGGTGCGGGACATCGAGATGCTCGACCAACCGCTGGCACTGCGTTCCCTTTCCGGCGCCGGGCGGTCCGATGAGGATGATCCGCATGAGAATCCCGCGCGACACGACGACGACCATCGGCACGCCCACTGGCATGCCGGTCCGGTCAGGGCTGAACCCGAATCAGGACTTCTCCAGCAATCCGGTGTAGTTCCGCATCACGAGATGACTGTCGATCTTTTGGACGAGATCGAAGGCTACGCTCACGGCAATCAACAGGCCGGTGCCGCCGTAGAATCCGGCAATCGACGGCGGGATCCCGAGAAAGCCGGCGACGATGGTGGGAATGATGGCGACGAGCGCAAGGAATCCGGCGCCGACATACGTGATCCGTTCCATGACCCGCTCGAGGTAATCGGCAGTCCGCTTGCCCGGCCGATACCCCGGGATGAAAGCGCCGAAGTTCTTGAGGTTGTCGGCGACTTCCTTCGGGTTGAACGTGATCGCGGTCCAGAAATAACAAAAGAAGAAGATCAGGGCCACGTAGAGGAGGTTGTAGAGGAACGACTGTCCCCTCGTGAACGAATCCTGGAGGGCGCCGAGCACCGTATTCCCGGGAAAGGCGGTGGCGAGATACTGGAAGATCATCTGCGGAAAAAGAAGGAGAGAGCTGGCAAAGATGATCGGCATGACACCAGCTTGATTGACCTTGAGCGGCAGGTATTGCCTCGTGCCGCCGTACACCCGCCGACCGCGAACATGCTTGGCGCTCTGCGTCGGGATCCGCCGCTGCCCCTGGGTCATGAAGACCACGCCGGCCACGACACTGACAAACAGCGCGATGAGCACGAGGACCGTCTCGATCCCCATCTTCCCCCCGCCGCCGCCGATCTCCCAATTCGTGTCCTCGGCGAGCTGCAAAAGCGCACTCGGCATGCCGGCGAGAATCCCCGCCATGATCAGAAGGCTGATCCCGTTGCCGATACCGAATTCGTCGATCTGCTCGCCGAGCCACATCAGGAAGATCGTGCCGGCTGTCATCGTCATGACCGCCACGAACTGCCAGATCAGCGGCAGTTTGCCATCGACGAGGAAGCTCGACTGGATGAGCGGCGTGTCACCGACGCTCGTGTTGGCGAGGAACGCCACATAGGCCCAGCTCTGCACCAGACAGATCAGAACCGTTGCGTAGCGGGTGTACTCGTTGATCCTCTTACGCCCCGCCTCTCCCTCTTTGGTGAGGCGCTCGAGCGGTGGCCAGACGGTGCCGAGCAGTTGGAAGATGATCGACGCCGAGATGTAGGGCATGATCCCGAGGCCGAAGATCGTCGCCTGGGAGAGCTGGCTGGCAGAGAAGACAGCGACCGTCTTGAGGATGTCGGCGAACCCACCCGACTCCTTGCCAAACGATGCCATTGCCGTCGGATCGATGATCGGCAGCGGAACCTGCCAGCCAACCCGGTAGATCGCCAACAGCCCGAGCGTGAGGAGAATCTTCTGCCGGAGTTCCGGAATGGTGAAGATAATGCGAAATTTTTCAAGCACGAGAACGACTCCTTTGCTCCCTCCGACCACGCTGCCCCAAAGCCTCTCCGACGCGGGCCACACCTCCAGGAATCACGTCTCCCGAGACAGCCGACTGAGGCATCGGGCTGCCGGCCCGGAAGAGAATCCCCCGGCTACGCCTTCGCAGTCTTCGGCTTCACGACCTTCTTCTGCCGCTTCACGACCGGAGCTGGTCCAGGCAGGTCGGTAACGGTGCCACCGGCTGCGAGGATCTTCTCGCGGGCCTGGGCACTGAAGTGGTGGGCCGACACTTTGAGTGCCTTCGAGATCGCCCCTTCTCCGAGAACTTTGACCGTGTCCCAGATCCCCTTGGCGAGCCCGCATGCCCGCAGCGAGTCGGGAGTGACGTCAGCGCCGACCGCGAAACGAGCCTCGAGGTCGTCGACATTGACACAGGTCACGATCCTGCCGTGACGGTTGTGGAACCCCCGCTTGGGAATCTGGCGGATAAGAGGCATCCTCGCCCCCTCGAAGATTCCGGCAGCGCTCCAACCGGCCAACTGCCCCTGCCCCTTGTGGCCGCGACCCGACGTCTTTCCCCGCCCCGAACCGGGCCCGCGACCGATCCGCAGCCGACGACGGTTCTTGTGGATGCCCTGATTGACGTCGTTGACCTTCATCGAATCACCCTCTGCTCGAAGGATCTGCGGAAGCACCGAAACGGCGTCACCGGCAGATCAGGATCGTAACGCGAGCGGTACCAGTGCCGCCCAGTTGTCGTATTTCTCGTCTCGTCGCCCCGCACCAATCCTCGCCGGATGGCCAAATCAGCTGAGCGTGACTCCCCGCAACCGCTCGACTTCGCTCCTCGTCCGCAGCTGCTTCAAACCGTCGAGAGCTGCTTTGACAAGATTGACCGGGTTCGTGGAGCCGTGGGCCTTCGTGAGCACGTCACGGATGCCGGCCGACTCGCACACCGCCCGGACGGCCGCACCGGCGATGATTCCGGTCCCGGGGCTGGCAGGGAGAAGGATGACCTTCGCCGTGCCACTGTTCCCCTCGACACGATGGGGGATCGTACCAGCCTCAACCGGAACCTCGATCAGATTCTTCATCCCATCCTTGATCGCCTTCTCGACCGCCGGAGGCACCTCGTTGGCCTTGGCGTAGCCGCAGCCAACCTTCCCGCGACCGTTGCCGACAACGACGAGCCCGGCGAAGCTGAATCGTCGCCCACCCTTGACGACAGTGGCACAGCGTCGAACTTTGACGACTTTCTCCGCAAATTCACCACCGCGTTCTCCCCCACGATGATCGCGGGAGTCACCTCCACGGCCCTGGCTGCTGCTGGTCGACACGGTCTTCGATGCTCCGGATAGGTTTGGCTGGGTGTCTCGTTCCCTCCCGCTCTCCACCGGATGAGCCGGCGGGACGGAGGACGGGATGGACTTGGTCAGAATTCGAGGCCCGCGGCCCGAGCAGCATCGGCCAACGCCGCAACTCTGCCATGGTAGCGAAACTCACCCCGATCGAAACAGACTTTCTTCACGCCGGCAGCCTGAGCCCGCTCGGCCACCGCCCGCCCGATCGCCTCGGCAGCCTGCTTGTTGCCGCCGAACCCGACCGAATCTCGGATCTGCTTGTCGAGCGTGCTGGCCGAAACCAACGTCCGACCGGCCGCGTCGTCGATGATCTGGGCGTAGATGTGCTTATGGGTGCGGAAGACGGCCAACCTGGGCCGCTCCGCGGTGCCGCGAATATGCCGGCGGACACGGAAACGGCGGCGCATCCGCTGCCGGAGAATCGTGCGGGCGTGGTCCATGGAAGCGTGACTGCGGGAGGTGTGGGGGGAAAAAAGTGGACGGCATCAACCGGTGCGTTCCGCGGATCACTTGGTGACCGCTTTGCCAGCCTTGCGGCGGACCTGCTCGTTCTCGTACCGGATTCCCTTACCCTTGTACGGCTCGGGCTTGCGACGGGCGCGGACTTCGGCGGCGAATTGACCGACAAGATGCTTGTCGATGCCCTTGACGACGATGTGGGTCTGATCAGGGCAGGTAACCGTCAGCCCAGCCGGAATCGGCACCTGGAGCTCGTTGGCAAAACCGACGCGGAGTTGCAGGGTGTTCTTCTG
>Ga0114972_10000006_pt1 | contig 134429 bp, 116 predicted proteins | sample M_140807_EF_Meta_FD_87354 | JGI IMG/M metagenome (GOLD analysis project Ga0114972, IMG submission 87354) | Freshwater microbial communities from Lake Montjoie, Canada to study carbon cycling - M_140807_EF_MetaG | ecosystem: Environmental > Aquatic > Freshwater > Lake | place: Lake Montjoie... | reverse complement strand
TCACTCCCACTCGATCGTTGCAGGAGGCTTGCCGCTGATGTCATACACCACGCGCGACACGCCGGCGATCTCGTTGACGATGCGCAGACTCACCTTCTCCAGCAGCTCGTACGGCAGCGGCGCCCAGCGGGCGGTCATGAAGTCGATGGTCTCGACCGCGCGGATCGCGATGACGGGCGCATAACGGCGTCCGTCGCCCGTGACGCCTACCGACTTGACCGGCAGATACACTGCAAAGGCCTGACTCGTCTTGTCATACCAGCCGGCCTTGCGCAGTTCCTCGATGAAAATGTGATCGGCGAGTCGCAGCGTGTCCGCTGCCCCCTTCGTCACCTCGCCCAGAATGCGCACTCCGAGGCCGGGGCCAGGAAACGGATGTCGATACACCATCTCCCGCGGCAGGCCGAGCTCCACCCCGATGCGGCGCACTTCGTCCTTGAACAACTCGCGCAGCGGCTCGACGAGCTGCAGCTTCATTTGGGCCGGCAGCCCGCCGACGTTGTGATGACTCTTGATTAGATGAGCCTTGCCGGTCTTGGCACCGGCCGACTCGATGACGTCGGGATAGATAGTTCCCTGCGCCAGAAACTGCACACGGTCTGACGCGGCAGCGCCCTCCCCGGCCAGTTTCGTTGCCTGTTCGTCAAATACTTCCACGAACAGCCGTCCGATGATCTTACGCTTGGCCTCGGGGTCGACTACGCCGGCCAGCTCCTTGAGAAACCGCGCTTCGGCATCGACGCGTATCACCTTGACGCCGAGATTCAGCGCGAAGATCTGCATCACCTGATCGCCTTCGTGATGCCGCAACAAACCATGATCTACGAACACGCAGGTGAGCTGATCACCAATCGCCTTGTGCAGCAGCGCTGCCACCACGCTCGAGTCGACGCCGCCGGAGAGCCCGAGCAGCACGCGGCCACTACCCACTTGCGCGCGCACACGCTCGATGGCATCGCTGATGATGTTGCCGGAATTCCATTGATCGCCGCAGCCACAGATCTCATGAACGAAGCGCGAATAGATGCGCTCGCCCTGCGTGGTGTGCGTCACCTCGGGATGGAACTGCAGGCCATAGTAGTGGCGGGATTCGTCGGCGATACCGGCGATGGGCACATCTGCAGTCGAGGCAATGATCTTGAAACCGGGCGGCGCTTCGACCACGCGGTCGCCATGGCTCATCCAGACATCGAGCAACCCATGACCTTGGTCATTGACTCGATCCTCGATGTCCCGCAGCAGGACACTATGGCCGCGCGCACGGATTTCGGCATAACCGAATTCCTTGGAATCGTGCGCCTCGACACGACCACCCAGCTGCTGGGCCATGGTCTGCAGACCGTAGCAGATGCCGAGTACGGGGACGCCCAGCTCCCACACCGCAGCGCGGGCACGCGGCGTGCCCTCGATGGTCACGGTCTCGGGGCCACCCGAGAGAATGATGCCCTTGGGTGCGAACGCGCGGATGTCGACATCGCTCATGTCCCACGGGTGCAATTCGCAATACACGCCGAGCTCGCGTACGCGTCGTGCGATGAGCTGGGTGTACTGCGAGCCGAAATCGAGAATCAGCACGCGATCGGCATGGATGTCGGTCACGGCGGCTCCTGCAGGCGCGGTCCCGGCCTCAGCTGACACGGTAGTTCGGCGCTTCCTTGGTGATGGTCACGTCATGCACGTGACTCTCGCGCACACCGGCGTTGGTGATGCGCACGAATTTCGGACGCGTGCGCATCTCGTCGATGCTGCTGCTGCCCGTGTAGCCCATCGAGGCGCGCAGACCGCCGGTCAACTGGTGCAGGATGGCGATGATGCTGCCCTTGTAAGGCACGCGGCCCTCGACGCCTTCGGGCACGAGTTTCTCTAGTTCAGCCGACGCATCCTGGAAGTAGCGGTCACGCGAGCCGTGCGACTGCGACATGGCACCAAGCGAGCCCATACCACGGTAGGCCTTGTAGGAGGCGCCCTGATAGAGCTCGACCTCACCCGGGGATTCCTCGGTACCGGCAAACAGACCGCCCATCATCACGCAGTGCGCGCCGGCGGCGATCGCCTTGGCGATGTCACCCGAGAAGCGGATGCCGCCATCGGCGATCAGCGGGATACCGTGCGGCGCCAGTGCAGCGGCAACATTGGCGACCGCGCTGATCTGCGGTACACCGACGCCGGCGACGATCCGCGTGGTGCAGATCGACCCGGGCCCGATACCAACCTTAACCGCATCTGCACCGGCATCTACGAGCGCGAGCGCTGCTTCGCCGGTGACGATATTGCCGGCAATTACCTGCTGCGCCGGCCACTTGCTCTTGATGCGTTTGACGGTCTCGATCACGCCCAATGAGTGGCCATGGGCGGTATCGACCACGATGACATCGACGCCGGCCTCGCGCAGGGCGGCAGCGCGATCGAGCGTATCGGCGCTCGTTCCGATGGCAGCACCGACGCGCAGAGCCCCGCGCTCATCCTTGCAGGCGCGCGGAAATTCCGTCGCCTTCTGGAAGTCCTTGACCGTGATCATGCCCTTGAGGCCGAATTGATCGTCGATCACGAGCACCTTCTCGATGCGGTGCTTGTGCAGCAGCGCAAGCACGTCTTCCTTCGGCGAGTTCTCGCGCACGGTGACCAGTCGCTCGCGCGGCGTCATGACCGTCGACACCGGCGCATCGAAGTGGGTCTCGAAACGCAGGTCGCGATTGGTGACGATGCCGACGGCCTTGCCGTCGCGCACCACCGGCACGCCGGAGATATTCTTGCGGCGAGTCAGTTCGATGACCTCACGTATCGTCTGTTCCGGCCGCACCGTGATCGGGTCGTTGATGATGCCGCTCTCGTAGCGCTTGACCCGGGCCACTTCACGCGCCTGTTGATCGATGGGCATGTTCTTGTGGATGATGCCGATGCCGCCCTCCTGCGCGATGGCGATCGCGAGCCGGTGCTCGGTGACGGTATCCATCGCCGCGGATACGACAGGAAGGTTGAGGGGAATGCCACGGGTGAGGCGCGTGGCGAGGCTCACTTCCTGCGGCAGCACCTGCGAATACGCAGGCACCAGCAGGACGTCGTCGAAGGTGAGCGCTTCCTCGAGAATTCGCAGCATGGGCACGATCCGGCTCAGCAAAGGAAGCGCGCTATTGTACCTGCCGCCGGGGCGCAGGGGAAACTTCCTGTGGGCACCGCCGCTTGTATCGCCCCGGGGGCCCGCTAAGATCCCATGACCATGCTCGATGCTCCCCCGACCGACCACACCCCCGACCCACCCCGCCGCGACATCCTGACCGTCAGCCGCCTGAACCGGGAGGCGAAACTGTTGCTGGAGCAGGGGCTCGGTACCATTTGGCTCGAGGGCGAGATCTCGAACCTCACCCGCGCCGCCTCGGGCCACTGGTATTTCTCGTTGAAAGACGCGAACGCGCAAGTACGTTGCGCCATGTTCCGCGGTGCCAACCTGCGCGTACGGTTTGCGGTACGCGATGGCTCGCAGGTGATCGCCCGGGGTCGGGTCGGCCTGTACGAAGCCCGCGGTGAATTCCAGTTCGTCGCGGAGCATCTGGAGGAAGCCGGTGAAGGTGCTTTGCGCAGGCGCTTCGAGGAACTCAAGCAGAAACTGCGGCAGGAAGGCTTATTCGAGCCCGGCATCAAAAAGCCGCTCCCGCTGCTGCCCAAGCGCATTGGTGTGATCACCTCGCCCACTGGCGCTGCGATCCGCGACGTCCTGCACGTTCTGGGGCGACGCTTCCCCGCGGTGCCTGTGTTGATCTATCCCGTGGCGGTACAGGGAGAGGCAGCTCCCCGAGAGATCGCGCAGGCCCTCGCATTGGCCGGCCAGCGCGCCGAGTGCGACGTGCTCATCGTGGGTCGCGGCGGCGGCTCGCTGGAGGACCTGTGGGCCTTCAACGAGGAGATCGTGGCGCGCGCGATTCATGCCTGCCCCATCCCGATCGTGAGCGCCGTGGGCCACGAAACGGACGTGACCATCGCTGATTTCGTCGCCGACGAGCGCGCGCCCACACCGTCAGCCGCGGCGGAACGAGTCGTGCCAGACCGCATGGAATGGTTGCGCAGATTTCGACTGCTCGGTACCCGGCTCGGCAACGGTATGCGGCGGCGCATCGCCGAACTGCGCATTGCGCTGGCATTGCAGCAGAAAGGTCTGCAGGGCGGCCATCCGAACAATCGTTTGCGGGAACATGCGCAGCGACTCGACGAGTTGCAGAGCCGCCTGACTGCGGCCATGGGGTTGCGGCAGGAGCGGGCCCGCGCACGCCTGACGCAGACCCGCGCACTGCTCGAACGTGCCTCGCCAGCCCTGCGGCTGCAGGCCCTGCGACAGCGACTCGAGGTGCGATGCAACGCCCTCGCTCAGGCCGGGCGCCACGGCCTGACACTGCGTCGCAACCGGTTGCAGTTGGCAAAGCGGACGCTCGATGCCGTGAGTCCGCTCGCCACGCTCGCGCGCGGTTATGCGATCGTCGAGGACGCGCAGGGTCATGTGGTCGTCGATGCCAGCACGCTAAAGCCCGGTGATCAGATCGAGGCCCGACTGGCCCGAGGTCGCGTGGCTGCGCGGGTCGAACGGATCGCGGACCACCCAGTGGACAATCCATCTGACAGCGGAGACATGCCCACGTGACCGGTAATCGTTTTGGCAGGTGCTTGCCTGCGTTGACCATGACCATCGCACTGCTGCCGACAGAGCTGCGTGCGGATGAAGCGTCGATACTGCCGGCCGAGAGCCGCGTCCCGGGCGGGATCGCCATCATCGATCTGGGTGAGAGCAGTACCGAACCGGGCAAGGTCATGTATGGTAATCATCGCGCGCCGGTGCTGCGCGATGGCCAGCGTTGGGTCGCAGTGGTCGGCATCCCACTCGCCACGGCAGCGGGCCCCACGACCGCGCGTCTGCTTAGCGAGCGAGCGCCGCGGGAGCGCGAACTGCCCTTCACCGTGAAGGACAAACGGTATGAGGAACAGCACCTCAAAGTTCAGAATCAGCGGCATGTGGATCCGAACGCCGAGGACCTCAAGCGCATCGATCGCGAGAAGGTGCGCATCGACCGCGCGCTCAGCACCTATTCCACTGACCTCACGCCAACCTGGCGCCTGCCGGCGCCGGTACCGGGTACCCGCTCCAGTTCCTTTGGTTTACGGCGGTTTTTCAACGGCCAGTCGCGCAACCCGCACAGTGGCATGGACATCGCTGCCGGCACCGGCACGCCTATCGTCAACCCCGCGCCGGGTCGGGTGGTCGAGGCCGGTGATTTCTTTTTCAATGGCAACACGGTGTTTGTCGATCACGGACTCGGCATGGTCACGATGTACTGTCATCTGAGCCGCATCGACGTCAAGCCGGGGGACATGGTCGACGCAGGCACGAGACTGGGTCTCGTCGGCGCGACCGGTCGGGTGACGGGACCGCATTTGCACTGGGGAGTGGCAATCAACCGAGCCATGGTCGACCCGGCGCTGTTCCTCGCGCCCGCGGCAGCCGCGGTCAAACCACCCGCGAGCCAAACACCCGCGGCCAGACCCGCCACGCCGTCCGACGCTGCAAAAAAAATCCCGCCACAGCAGAGCCAGGCGGGATGATCAGATCGCAGAAGATCTGCGAGGGGTTGGCATCAGCCTTGGAGTCGCGCCATGAAGGCGCGGATCACAGGCTCAAATCGCTCCCGGTCTGAGAGGAAAGCATCGTGGCCTTGGATCGACTGGAATTCATGGAATTCCACGTCGCAACCAGTCGCCTGCAGGTGAGTCGCGATCTCACGCTGCTCATCGATACGGAACAACATGTCGGAGTCGACGCCGATGACCAGCGCGTGGCGCAACTTGCAGCGCGCAAAGGCTGCGCTCAGCGAACCATCGCCATGCTCCGCCAGATCGAACTCATCCATGGCACGCGAGAGATACAGGTAGGCGTTGGCATCAAACACATTGGCAAAGTTGTGCGCCTGATGCTCGAGATAGGACTCGACCTCGAATTGGGGACCAAAGTCGCCGCCGAGGTGTTCGGCACTTTGCATGCGTTCACGACCGAACCGCTGCTGCCACTCCTCTGCCGAACGATAGGTGATAGTGCCGAGCTTGCGTGCGAGACGCAGACCGACGGTAGGGCCCTGCCCCGCCGGGTAATGCCCGCCACGCCACGCCGGATCACTGGTCACCATCTCGCGCTGTAATGAGCGCAGGGCGATGGCGAAGGGCGAGGCATGCGCGGTACCGGAGATCGAGACGAGGTTATCCACCGCGTCGGGATAGAGGGTTGCATAGGCCACCGACACCATACCGCCGAGGGATGAGCCCATGACGCAGGCCACGCGAGTGATCCCCAGCGTGCGCAGTACCTCACGACCGCCGAGGGCGATGTCCTCGACGCTCAGTTCCGGGAAGCTCAGTCCATAGCGCTCACCGGTCAGGGGATCGATGGACGCGGGGCTGCTGGAGCCAAAGGGGCTACCCAGCGAGTTGATGCAAATGACGAAATAGCGGTCGGTGTCGATCGGCTTACCGGCACCGATCATGTGCTCCCACCAACCGGGTTTCGGATCGACCGGCGAGGATGCGGCGTGCGCAGAGGGTGACAAGCCGGTGAACAGCAACACCGTGTTGTCCCGGGCAGCGTTCAACTCGCCCCATGCCTCGTAGGCGATCACCGGGCGCTCGACCACGCCGCCGCGTCGCAGCGGCAACGGCTTCGGAAGCTCTGCATAGCGCGTCGCCGGGAGGTTATGGTTCAGCAAAGCAGTGCTTCTGACGAGTGCAATGGCCATTGGAGCAGTCTAGGCGGGCGGTCTGAGGGGGCAAGTGCATTGAGGTAGCGCCTCAGAACCATCGGTTATTAGCAGCACAACCCGTCTTGGATTCAAGGGCTTCGGGCTACTTGCCACCCTTGAAGTGCCGCATCATACGGCGTTTCTTGCGCACCTGACGCTGGGTCAGCTCGTTGCGGCGACCCGCGTAGGGGTTGGTGTCGGTGCGGAACTCGATCCGCATCGGGGTCCCCTTGAGGCGGAAGGTCTTGCGGAAGTGGTTCTCCAGATAACGCCGGTAGGCGTCCGGCACGTGCTGGGTCTGGTTGCCGTGGATCACCACGATGGGTGGATTACGTCCGCCCTGGTGCGCATAACGCAACTTGATGCGCCGCCCTCGCACCAACGGCGGCTGGTGCATCTCGATGGCATGCTCCAACGCAGCCGTCAGTTCCTTGGTCGGCAGTTCGCGCATCGCAGCGCGGTAGGCCAGTTGCACCGACTCCATCATCTCGCCGACGCCGGTCCCGTGGCGCGCAGAGATGAAGTGCACGGGCGCGAAGGCCAGAAAATCGAGTCGCAGGTCGAGACCATCACGAATCGCCTCGCGCTGGTCCGGCGCAATGCCATCCCATTTGTTGACGGCTATGATCAAAGCCCGCCCCTGCTCGGCAACGATACCGAGCAGGCTGGCATCCTGCTCTGCCACGGTGTCGTGTGCGTCGATGACGCCAATGACGACGTTGGCTTCATCGATGGCCTGCAGCGACTTCACGACGCTGAACTTCTCGACTGTTTCATCGATACGCGCCCGACGCCGGACGCCGGCAGTGTCGATGAGGGTATAGGCTTGTCCATCCCGCTCGAAGGACACCTCGACCGCATCACGCGTGGTGCCCGGTTGATCAAAGGTGATCAGGCGTTCCTCGCCGAGCAAGCGGTTGATCAATGTGGATTTGCCGACATTGGGGCGACCGATCACGGCAACGCGGATACTGCGCGGCGCGGCTTCCTCCACCGGAGCAGCTGGTGCCTGCTCAGCCTCGAGTCCGGCGAGCGCGCTGCCCAGCATTTCATCGAGGCCAATGGCATGGGCCGAGGAGACGGCCACCGGATCGCCGAATCCGAACGCGTGGAATTCGGCCGCCGCCATCGAGTGATCGAGGCCTTCAGACTTGTTGGCGACGACGATGACCGGCTTACCACTGCGCCGTAGCAGATCACCGACGTAGCGGTCAGCCGGAGTAAGCCCTTCACGTGCATCCACTACCAGCAGGATACGGTCGGCCTCTGCCACCGCCTTGAGCGTCTGCTCGGCCATCAGCCGCTCGATACCCTGCATGCCGGCGACCAGACCGCCGGTGTCGATGATGACGCAGGCGTGACCGCCGCGTCGGGCATAGCCGTACTTGCGGTCGCGCGTCAGACCGGGTTCGTCGGCGACCAGCGCGTCACGGGTGCGCGTCAGCGCATTGAAGAGCGTCGATTTACCGACGTTGGGCCGTCCGACCAGCGCCAGGACCGGAAGCACATCAGCGACCGGTTCGCGCGCCGCTGCGGAAGGCCGTCACAACCCCGCCGTCGTCCAGCACGTAGACGCGACCATCGGTGACGAGCGGCGCAGCGCTGATCCGATCACCACCGCCCCGCTCCCGCCCGATGATCTTGCCCGTCTCGGTGTCGAGCCAATGCACGTAACCGTCGTAGTCACCCACCACGATCGCCGAACCGTCCAGCGCGGGCCCGCTGAGATTGCGACGCCGCAGGGCATCCTGAGTCCACAGCGCAGTGCCATCGCGCCGACGCATGGCGATCACATCACCGTCGCTGGTCGAGGCGTACACGCGCTGATCATCGAGCACCACTCCGCGGTAACTGGAGAGATCGCGACCCCACCACACCTGTCCCGAATCGGCGGCCAACATCGCGAGGCGACCCTGATAACCCACGGCAAAGATATCCCCGCCTGCGCTGGTGACCGGCGCATCGACGTCGGCGAGGCGTTCGAGCTCCGAACGGCCCCGGGGGGTGCTTGCCTGTGTCTGCCAGAGGATGTCGCCGGTCTGCAGCGAGACGGCGAGCACCTTGCCGGAATCAAAACCACAGAGCACGGTGTCGCCGCTCAGCACGGGCGGTGACGTACCGCGCAGCGTCAGGCGCGGGACCTGCTCCTCGAGCATCCACAACTCCTTGCCGTTGGCCGCCGACAGCGCGCGCAGCCGACCATCGACCGTACGAACCACGACACGGTCTGCGGTCACCAATGGGCGTGCCAGTACCTCACTGCTGACCTTGACGTTCCAAAGCCTCTTGCCCGTCAGGGGGTCGAATGCCAGCACGTCGCCATCGTTGGTGCCCACCGCGACGAGGCCGGGACCCACGCCGGGACCGGCGGACAATTCGAGCTTGGTGTCCGTCTTCCAACGCTCCTTGCCGCTGTCACCGTAGAGCGCAACGACACTGCCACCGCGGCCAGCCGCATAGATGGTGCCGGCACTGTGCGCGAGTCCCAGCGCCAGCCGCAGGTTCTCGCCACCCCCGCCGACACTGCTCGACCAGAGCTTCTGCACCGGCAAGGTCGCTTTGATATCAACCAGCTCGGCCGGTTGCTCGACACCCTTTTCCTTCTTGCCACAGGCGACCAGCACCGTGGTGGCAACCAGGACCAAGGTCAGCTTGCGCAACAGGGTCATGGCTTGGCGCTCCCCGGTGAGGCGGCCGTTGCAGGCAGTGCATCGCGCTTCATCTGCACGAAGTCCCGATCGATGGAGGGATGGGTCGTCTTGGCGGCGAGTGCGGCCTCGTACTCGCGACGCGCCCCAGCCGCATCACCCTTGGCGACCAGCGCGTCGCCCCGAACTTCGGCGAAGAGCGGCAGGAAGTCGCCCGCCTTGGCGAGGTCCAGTTCGGACAGCGCGGCGTCGTACTTGCCCTGCTCGATCAGCACCCGCGCAAGCCGGGAGCGCGCGATGCTGCGCACCTGCGGATCTTGCGATCGCTCCGCCACGCTGCGCAGCCGCTTGGCTGCATCGTCGAGGAGATTGTTCTCGACCGCAGACCGGGCTACCGCGAGTTCAGCATGGTCGGCATACACTGACTTCGGATGCAGGTCACGCAGCTGGGTGGCCTTGGCATAGGCCGCATCACGCTCGTTCTTCTGCAGCGACTCGATCACGGTCCGATAGGCGGCCTGATCCTGCTCGGAGCCGCGCAAACGGGAGTTCTGCCAGTACTGGTAGCCGCCCAACGCAGCGAGACCGAGCGCTATGCCGCCCAGGATCCATAACCAGTTCTCGCTCCACCAGCGCCGCAGTTGTTCAGCCCGTTCATTGTCAGTCAAATCTTCCACGTTCCTGCTCCATCGGCAGCGCCCGGCGGGGCGCCGCATTGTGTCATGTCGCTGCGGACGGTGCGGCAGCACGCAACTGCGCGGCGAGTTCGGTCAGCAAGACCTCGCGCTGTCCCTCGGTGCCGCGCAGGGATTTGAGCCCTGCCACCTGCCGCGCAACCTCATCCTCACCGAGGATCACGGCGAATCGGGCCCCGCTGCGGTCGGCACGTTTCATCTGCGACTTGAAGCTGCCACCCCCGCAATTGGTTTCGATCCGCAGTTCGGGCAAGGCATCGCGCAAGCGCTCGGCAAGCCGCAGGCCTTCGATTTCCGCCGCCTCGCCCGCGAGCACGAAGTAGACGTCGGGCTGTTCGGCGTCGGTCACCAGTTGCTGCAGCCGCATCAATTCGACGATACGTTCTTCGCCCAAGGCCCAGCCGATCGCTGGCGCGCTCTCGCCACCCAATTGAGCGATCAGTCCGTCGTAGCGGCCGCCCGAACAGACGGCATCCTGCGACCCCAGGTCAGTGGTCACCCACTCGAACACCGTGCGGGAATAGTAATCCAGACCGCGCACCAACCGGGGGTTGATCGTGTACTCGATCCCTACGGCATCGAGTTGCAGGCAGAGAGTCCGCAGGTGCTCGGCCGACTCCGGATCCAGATGGTCGGTGATCAGCGGCGCTGTGGCGATGACAGCGGCCATCGCCGGGTTCTTGCTGTCCAGTATCCGCAGCGGATTGCCCTCGAGCCGTCGTCGGCTGTCCTCATCGAGGACGTCGAAATGCGACTGAAAATACTCGACCAGTCGCGCACGGTAACCTCGCCGCGACTCGGGCGTGCCCAGAGAATTCAGGTTGAGCTTCAGTCCCCGCAGGCCCAGGCGCCGCCAGATGCGCGCCGTCATCATGATCAGTTCTGCGTCGACGTCCGGCCCGGCAAAGCCCAGCGCTTCGACATCGATCTGATGGAATTGACGGTAACGGCCCTTCTGCGGTCGTTCGTAGCGGAACATCGGCCCCATGCACCAGACTTTCTGCCGCTGATTGTGTAAGAGGCCGTTACTGATGCAGGCCCGCACGATGCCAGCAGTTGCCTCGGGACGCAGCGTCACCGAGTCCCCGCCCCGGTCGAGAAAGGTGTACATCTCTTTCTCGACAATGTCGGTGAACTCACCAATCGAGCGCTTGAACAACTCGGTGCGCTCGAGCAGCGGCAGGCGGACCTCACGATAACCGTAAGCGGCAAACGTCTCACGCGCGACGCGCTCGAGCAGTTGCCATGCGGCGCTCTCGCCGGGCACGACGTCGTTGATGCCGCGGATAGCCTGAATGATTTCGCTCATGTTGCGATTCGCAGCCTGCTGCGCCCTCAGCGCACGTTACCGTCAGGGCCAACGCTGAAGCGATCGACCGTCTGGCCTTGGGGCAGTGCAGGCCGGATGATCTCTCGCCCGTTGGCCTGAACTTTCACCGCAGGTGCATTGCCGAGCGTCAAACTGACGGGAGGAGCCGCGTTAATGAGCCGCTCAGTGCCTCCCTTGCACAGATCGTAGGCAACGATCTTGCCGGTGCCGTCATAGACCTCGACCCAGGAATCGGCCGAGAAGCGCAGCTTCACCTGCACCTGCCCCGCGGGCACCGCCCCCGCAGTGACCGCCGTCGCGTTCGGTGCGGCCGTCACCGGGACCGGCGTGGTGCTCGGCATGGGCACCGTGGCTGCCGCGTCACCAGCGGCGGCCACCGCACCGGGCGGATTGACGGCCGCTGTGCTTGCCGCTGGCGGCGTCAGCGTTGCTGTCGGGTCAGAAGTCGCAACGGCGGACGGTGCGGCGGTGACGGGGTTCGGTTCGGGGCTGACGCCTCCATCGGGGGGAACGGCCGCCGCATCGGCGATCGGCGGCTCCGGCGCTGGTGTCACCCCAGATTCCTCACTGGCGGCTGCGGTCCGGCTCTGCCAGGGGAGGTGCAAACCGTAGGTCGAGAGGTAGGCGATCAACCCGCCCACCACGAGCAGGGTCGCCAAACCACCCAGCACCCAGGGCATGATGGGTCGACTGCGCACGACCGGCATCTCGGCGCGCGCCGCCGGGATCAGCGTCGGCAAATCGGGCTGGGAGCGTGAACGCTCATAGCCGAGAAGGATGTCTTCGGCAGGTTGACCGAGTATCGCGGCATAGCGCCGCAGATGCCCTTTCGCAAAGACGGGCGCACCCAGCGCGGCGAAATCCTCGCTCTCGAGGGCTGCGATCGCATGGACGTCGAGGTTGAGTTGTTCGGCAGCCTGCTGCAGCGTCATACCGCGCGCCTCACGCTCGCGCCGCAGCCGCGCCCCCGGGTTGGCGTGCAGTTCGATGACTGAAGTGCCGATGTCACTCATGGCTTGCCACGCTCCGCTTCGAAGAGCCGCACCGCCTCTTCGGAGTTTGAGAATTCGCTGCGCAACCGTTGCGCATACTCTGCGGCCTGAGCCTCATCGCCCAGACTGCGCTCGATACCATACCCGACCCACAGTGCTTCTGCGGTGGCAGGGTTGCCCGACAGAAACCGCTGCAGGAAGGCACGCGCCTGCATCGAGTTGCCCGCCGCCTGCATGAGCTCGGCCATCGGCAGCAGAGCATCTGCCAGCTTCGGGTTGTAGTTCAGTGCCTTGCGAAAATAGGCCTCCGCGTCCTTTGCCCGACCATCGGCCTGAGCACAGTTGCCCGCGTTGGTATAGGCAATCTCAGGCGTACGGTAGAGCGGACTGGCCGCGGCCTTGAGGAAATACTGCTCGCCGCGCTTGCGCTCGCCCTTGCGGCACAGAAACACGGCGGCATTGTTCAGGATGTCCGGGTCGCCCTTGGCAAGCTTCACGGCGCGGTCAAAATGCCCCAAGGCACGTTTATCCTCGCCGAGCCGGTCATAGACAAAGCCCGCCGCCATCTGCGTCTCGGCAGTATCAGGACTCTGCTGCAGCGCCTTCTCGATCTTCTCCCGTGCCGCCTGCAGGTTGCCCTGTTTCAGATAGGTCAGGCTCAACTGGGCATTGATTGCGGCAGCATCCTGCAGTGACTGCCGATCGGTCGGCTGACCCGACTGCGCCTCGGCGGGCTGAACCTCGAGCAGGGCACACACCAGGAGGAGCGCCAGCAAACCCGGGCGACCCACGTGGCGCATCATGCCGACACCACCGGGATTGCGATCAACTTGCGTCCCAACCTCGCCGTAACCCGGTCGTTGACACGCCCAACCAACTGGCCACAGGCAGCGTCGATGTCATCGCCGCGCGTACGTCGGATGGTGGCCATCACACCGCCCTTCAGCAGCATGTCGCGAAAACGGTCGATAGCCGCTTCAGTGGAGCGGCGATATTGCGTACCTGGAAATGGATTGAACGGGATCAGATTCATCTTGGCCGGCTTGCCGCGCATCAGGCTCACGAGCTGGCGCGCATGCTCGGGGCGATCGTTCACCCCGTCCAGCATCACGTATTCGAACGTCACGTTACGCGCGTTCTGTTTGGCAACGTAGTGCCAGCAGGCCTCCAGCAGCTCGGCAATCGGATGGACGCGATTGATCGGCACGAGCTGGCTGCGCAGTTCGTCGTTCGGTGCATGCAACGACACGGCAAGCGCCACATTGGTCTCGTCAGCAATACGAATCATCTGCGGGACCAGCCCGGAGGTGCTGACGGTCACCCGACGACGCGACAGATCGAGACCGAGGTCGTCCATCATGATCTCGGCGGCCGGCACCACGTTACGGTAGTTGGCCAGCGGCTCGCCCATCCCCATGAACACGACATTGGTGATGACCCGGTCGCCATCCGGCGAATAGCCGAGTTCCCGATTTGCGAGCCAGACCTGCCCCACGATCTCGGCCACGTCGAGATTGCGGTTGAATCCCTGCTGCGCCGTCGAGCAGAAGGTGCAGTCCATTGCGCAGCCGACCTGGCTTGAGATGCACAGCGTGCCGCGACCTGGCTCGGGAATGAACACCATCTCGATTGCCTGACCGCTCTCGAGCCGCAGCAACCACTTGCGAGTGCCATCCGCCGAGACCTGCTGTGTGATGACTTCAGGCGCGCGGATCGTGGCGATCGCAGTCAGGCGGGCCCGAAAATCCTTGCCGAGATCGGTCATCGACTCGACCTCGCCCGCCGCACGCCGGTAGATCCATTTGAACAGCTGCCGCGCACGGAAGGGCTTCTCACCCATCGCTACGACGAACTGCTCCAGCTCTGCCCGGGTGAGTCCGAGCAGGTTGGTGAGCCGGTCGTTGTCGTCCGTCATGGGGGGTCCCGTCCTGCGCTGCCTGCCGCGCGATTCAGCGCGGGCAGATCTCTGTGCCGGAGAAGAAGTACGCGATTTCGATCGCTGCGTTCTCGGCACTATCCGAGCCGTGCACCACGTTCTGTTCGATGCTTTCAGCCAGATCGGCGCGGATGGTGCCCGGAGCAGCCTTCTTCGGGTCGGTGGCACCCATGATCTCGCGATGCTTGGCAACGGCATTGTCGCCCTCGAGCACCTGCACTATCACCGGGCCGGAGGTCATGTAGGCAACGAGGTCCTTGAAAAACGGGCGCTCGCGGTGAACGGCGTAGAAACCCTCGGCCTCCGTTTGCGACAGACGGCGCATGCGGGCCGCAACGATGCGCAAACCCGCCTGTTCAAAGCGGCGATAGACTTCACCAATGAGGTTCTTGCGGACTCCATCGGGCTTGACGATGGACAACGTGCGTTCGAGAGACATAGACATCCTTCAGGCGAGAGGGCGGCGCAGGCCGCGGAGGGTGACGAGCGCCGGCGTCAGGCGCACTCCCAACAGAGGAGACCACCCAAAACCGGTTCCAACGAGCAATCGGTGATTATAGCTTCCGGGCCGCTGACAGCCAAGAAAAGGTGAATTGTGGCGGGCAGTTAGACGTTGAAGCTCTCGCCGCAGCCGCATTCGCCCTTGACGTTCGGGTTGCGGAACTTGAAGGCCTCGTTGAGGCCCTGCCGGACGAAATCGATCTGGGTCCCGTCAACGAAACCCAGGCTGTCGCGGTCGACGATGACCTTGATCCCGTCGTTATCGAAAACCTCGTCCAACTCGCCGATCTCCTCGGCGTAATTGACGACATAGGCGTACCCGGAACAGCCCGTCTTGCGGACCCCGAGACGCAAACCGACCCCGTGCCCGCGTTGGGCCAGAAAACTGCGAACCCGGTCGGCAGCGGACGGCGTGAGGGTGACGGTCATGGGGTACCTCGTGACTCCAAGGGGACCAATATTACACCTCAGACCGAGGCCCACCTGCCCAGTTCCTCGCAGCATCGACAACGGCATCCTGCAATGTGAGCAAGCGCCCGGATTTGGCGGCCGGAACTTCGAGTTCGACAGCCACCGGATGCCAGTCCCAGACCAGCAAATCCGCTGCGGAGCACCCCACCAGCTGCTCCGTGGCGAGCGAGGCCGCCGCAATCAGGTGGGGGCAGCCAAAGGCCCGGAAACTGGCGGCCGCAACCCGCTCATCGGCGATCGCGAGGAGGATCAGGACCTCCGCACCGTGTTCGCGGTCGCCAGCCCTGCCGGTCACGCAGGACATCCCGGACGGCAGCGGGGTGCTGCCGGGGGTGGTGCGAAATCTGCGCAGGGTCTGTGCGTTGTAGCGCGGATCGCGGTCGGCCTGATTCGTGCTCATGAGCCCGCCGCTGCCAGATCGCGAATCGCAGCGAGTGCCCGCAGCCGCCGCACCTCGACGCTGATTCGCTCGGCGGCGCGTGCGACCTGCTCCCCCGTCGTGAAGCGACCCAGGCTCAGTCGCAGGCTGCTCTGCGCCAGTCGGTCGCTGCGTCCCAGCGCCCGCAGCACGTAGGACGGTTCGGCATTGGCGGTGGCACAGGCCGACCCGGATGCCACCGCCAGATCGGGCAAGGCCGCCAGCAGACTCTCTCCTTCCACCCCATCGATGCTGACGCTCAAAATTCCGGGCACTCGTCGCTCGGGATCGCCGTTGAGTTCGATGTCGCCGATCGCGCGCAGTGAATTCCAGAGCGAGTTGCGCAACTGCGCGATGCGGACACCGTCATCGGCCATTTCGCCGGCAGCAATCGAGTAGGCGACGCCCATCCCGATGAGTTGGTGGGTGGGTAATGTGCCGGAGCGCAAACCCCGCTCCTGACCGCCGCCGAACTGAAGCGGCACGAGCCCAAGTCGCGGCTCACGCCGCACGCACAGCGCCCCCACACCCTGCGGTCCGTGCAACTTGTGGGCCGTCAGCGCCAGCAGATCGATGCAGTCGCTCTGCATGTCGAGCGGCAGTTTGCCCGCACCCTGCGCCGCATCGACGTGCAGTAGCACCCCACGCGCGCGACACAAGCGGCCGACCGCTCCAACATCCTGCACGACCCCTGTTTCGTTGTTGACGTGCATGAGCGACACCAGCAGTGTGTCCTTGCGCAGCGCTGCGACGACCTGCTCGGGCTCGACGATGCCGGACGCGCCCGCCCGCAGATAGCTGATCTCGAAGCCCTCCCGCTCGAGCTGACGACAGGCGTCGAGGACGGCTGGATGCTCTGTTCGCGAGGTCACGATGTGCCGTCCACGCGAGCGATTGAAACGGGCCGCGCCCAGAATCGCAAGATTGTTGGCTTCGGTCGCTCCCGAAGTCCAGATCACTTGTTCGGGCCGCGCCCGGACGAGGGACGCGACCGACTCCCGAGCCTGTTCGATCCGCTCGCGGGCACGCCGACCAGGCGCGTGGTTGACCGCAGAGGGATTACCGAGCCGTGGGCTGTCATGCAATGCCTCGACCATCGCCTTCGTCACGCGCGGGTCCAGTGCCGTGGTGGCCGCATTGTCGAGATAAATGATGTCGGTCATTCAGACAGCATCCGTCTGATCCCGCTCATGGGGCTGCCCGGCGCGCCGGCGGCGGCCCTGCACGGCAGTCAGTATGCCGCGCAAAATGTTGATCTCGTTCTGATCCAGCAGCGTCCGATTGAAGAGTCGTTGCAGACGCGTCATCAGATGACCTGAGTTAGTGCGGTCGCGGAAATCGACCTCATCGAGCACCGTGCCGAGGTGTCGGTAGAACTGCTCCATATCGGCGGCGCTGGCGAGCGGCACACCCTCATGCGCGCGCTCGGCGCGTCCGCGCTGCGCGAGGCGTAGTTCGTACGTCACGATCTGTACGGCCATGGCGAGATTCAGGGATGGGTATTGATCATCCGTCGGGATGGTGAGCAGCAACTGGCATTGCTGCAGATCCTCATTAGGCAAACCGGAGCGCTCCGGACCGAACAGAATGGCCACCTCGCTGGCCTGGGCGGCGGTAGTGATCTCCGGCGCAGCTTCACGCGGCTCGAGGATGCGCCACGGCAGTTGGCGATTGCGCGCCGTGGTGCCGATGACGAGACCGCAATCGGCAACCGCAGAGCGTACGTCCGGGAACAGCCGGGCACGCGCCAACACGTCGTCAGCACCCGCGGCCATCGCCACCGCCTCAGCCGCCGGAAAACGTTCAGGCGCCACCAGACACAATGAGTCAAAGCCCATGGTCTTGATGGCACGGGCAGCCGAACCGATGTTACCCGGATGCGAAGTGCCGACGAGGACGATGCGGATGGACATGCTCTGCTATTCTAACTCCGTTGTTGGGAGCCACCGCTCCCGCTCTTTGCAAGATCCACCGCCAAACGAGCCGCCCATGCAACCACTGCTCAACGTTGCCGTCCGTGCCGCACGCCGCGCCGGCGACATCATCTTCCGTAATCTGGGTCGGGTACCCACGCTCGGCGCGCATGCCAAGGGCCGCAATGATTTCGTCACCGAAATCGACCAGATGGCGGAGCGGGACATCATCGAGACCGTACGGCGCCTCTATCCTGATCACGGCTTCCTCGGCGAGGAATCCGGCCGCAGTGGCGGCGATGAGTTCGTGTGGATCATCGACCCGCTGGATGGCACAACGAATTTCCTCCACGGATTTCCGGTCTTTGCCGTATCAATCGGGGTCGAGCACCGGGGCCGGATGGAACATGCGGTGGTCTACGATCCCATGCGTCAGGAACTGTTCACGGCCTCGCGTGGTGACGGTGCCCAACTCGATGGCAAGCGTATCCGCGTCAGCAAGCAGATCGAGCTGGAAGGGGCGCTGATCGGTACGGGCCTGCCCTACCGAGCCAACCTGCGCTGGCTGGATGACTACCTCGCCATGCTGAGGGCCGTGATGACACAGACTGCCGGCGTGCGCAGACCTGGCGCAGCCTCACTCGATCTTGCCTATGTGGCAGCGGGGCGCACCGACGGGTTCTGGGAACTCGGGTTGAGTCCGTGGGATACGGCCGCAGGCACCTTGCTGATCACCGAAGCGGGCGGCCGTATTGGCACACTCGTTGGCGAGGAATACCGTCAGGGTGGCAACATTGTGGCCGGCACGCCCAAAGTGTTCGAGGCACTGGTCGAGTGCCTGCGACCGCACGTGCCGGATGGTCTCAAAGACCCGGCTTGAATCAGCCTGGTTGGAACCCGGGCAGTTCACCAGCAACAGAATCTCTGCAAAGGGAACCTTGCTCGGCGCGATAACCCCTATCGCACGTGGGTCCGGTCGGTTACATTCCAACGCAGCCACCCAGCCGGGTACGCTCGATCCACAGCTCTAAAGAGGCATTGCAATGGCGCTTTTCTCGACCAAGCCGATCGCTGAACTCAAAGCCGACTCGGGCAACGATCTGCGCAGGACGCTGACCGCAAGCGCGCTCGTGATGCTTGGCATCGGCGCCATCATTGGCACCGGCATCTTTGTGCTCACGGGCACGGCAGCGGCCAACCATGCGGGGCCCGCGCTGGTGCTGTCCTTCATCATTGCTGGCATCGGTTGCGCCTTTGCGGGGCTGTGCTACGCGGAGTTCGCCGCGATGATGCCGGTATCAGGCAGCGCTTACTCCTACTCTTATGCAACGCTCGGCGAGGCAGTGGCCTGGTTCGTGGGCTGGAACCTGATTCTGGAGTACCTGTTCGCGGCCGCGACGATTGCCGTGGGCTGGTCTGGCTACGTGGTCAGCCTGCTCAACCAACTGGGCATCCATCTCCCACCAGCGCTGACCAGCGCCCCCTTCGCCAAGGGTCAGGGAGCCCACGAACTGGTGACCACCGGAGCCATCGTCAATCTTCCCGCCGTATTGATCCTGTGCGTAATGACCGCGCTGTGCTACGTCGGCATCCAGCAATCCGCGCGCTTCAACTCGCTGGTGGTCATGGTGAAGGTCGCGGTCATCGTGCTCTTCATCGGTTTTGGTGTGTGGTACGTGAGCGGAGCCAATTGGGATCCGTTCATCCCGCCCAACACCGGTGAGTTCGGCAAGTTTGGCTGGAGTGGCGTGGTACAGGCTGCTGGCATCATCTTTTTCGCTTACATTGGTTTTGACGCTGTCTCCACCGCAGCGCAGGAGGCTCGCAATCCGCAGCGCGACATGCCGATCGCCATTCTCGCCAGCCTCGCGATCTGCACGGTGCTGTATATCAGTGTAGCGGCCGTGTTGACCGGCATGGTGCCCTATACCGAACTCAACACCCCGGCCCCGGTGGCCTACGCCCTCGATCGGTACCCCTCATTGCACTGGCTCGCGGGCTGGCTGAAACTTGGCGCGATTGCCGGCATGACTTCTACGATGCTGGTCATGCTGCTTGGGCAGCCGCGTATCTTCTATGCGATGTCACGCGACGGACTGCTGCCCCCGGTCTTCCGCAAAGTCCATCCACAGTTCAAAACACCTTCGTTTGCCACGATCGTAACCGGCGCCGTGGCCGCGATCGTCGCCGGACTGCTGCCCGTCACCATTCTGGGTGAGTTGGTGTCGATCGGCACCTTGCTGGCCTTCGTCGTGGTCTGCCTCGGCGTGCTGGTCCTGCGCCGTACCCGCCCTGATCTGGCACGGCCGTTCAAGGTGCCGGCGCCGACACTGGTCTGCATCGCGGGCGCGCTGATCTGCGGGGCGATGATGCTCTCGCTGCCGGCCGATACCTGGATACGACTCGCCGTGTGGACTTTCCTAGGCTTTGCCGTGTATTTCCTTTACGGGTACAAGCACAGCGAATTGCGCAAGCTCGGCCGTTGAGCAGGTTAGAAACCAAGGCTGCTGCCGACCGCCGCGGCGGTCGGCGGCGGCCGGCATCGATCCGACTGAGGTCGGCTCAGGACTGATCCGGACCAGCTGCGAGCCGCTCTAGCAGCGCCCGTACTTCATCGAGAGTCGCGCGACCCACGGCCTCCAGAGCGACGAATTCATTCAACAGTTCGCCCGGCGGACGCTCTGCCAGCAACTCGTTTTCGAGTCGGGCGGCAGCGCGCTGCAAGCGTTTGGCGCCGTACATGCCCGACGCCCCCTTCAGCCCGTGCAAGGTCGGGACCAACTCGGTAGCCGTCTTGGAACCTGGCTCGCGCAGACCGGCCAAGTGGGTCTCGATACTGTCCTGTAAGGCTCCGAACAATCGCTGCAGGCTCTCCGGACGCTTGGCGAATCGCACGGCAAGAGACTGCGGATCATGGGTGTCGAGCAGCGGTTCAAGCCCGTCGCTGCTCGCGATGACCCGCGGCACCACCGGCGCCGCATTGCGCCCGCCGAGATGCTTTGCCATCGCTGCACGCAACTGGGTGGCGTCGAACGGCTTGGTCAGCAGATCATCCATTCCGGCCGCGTTGCAGCGCTCCCGCTCACCGAGGTTGGCATTGGCCGTGATGGCCAGGATCGGCAGATCGACGAGACCGAGTGCCTCGCGTATCTCGCGCGTCGCCTCGTAGCCGTCCTTGACAGGCATCTGGATATCCATGAGAACCATGTCAAAGGTGCCCGCCTGCAGTTCCCGGATACAGGCATCGGCACCATCACAGAGCACTGCCTCAGCACCCAGTTCATCGAGGTAGGCTTCCACGACGTAGCGATTGGCCGGGTTGTCATCAACCACGATGACGCGCGGGCGCTGGGCGGCGTCGGTGGCCAACGGTGCGGGCTGATCCCCAACCGTGGCGTCGACGTAACGGGGCGTCTCAAGCAACGGCAACCGCAGCCGGAAAGTCGAGCCGCCGGGACTCGATTCGACCAGCACGAGTTCACCACCCATCGCGCCCGCCAGAAGGCGGCTGATTGCCAGTCCCAGCCCGACGCCTCCGTAACGCCGTGAGCGCTGCCCCTCGACCTGAGTGAATCGTTCGAAAATTTGCTCACGCTGATCGGGCGGCACACCGATGCCGGTATCAGTCACGGCGAACGCCACCCCATCACCCTCCTGGGTCACACGCAGTGAGACCTTCCCCGACTCGGTGAACTTGATCGCGTTGTTCACCAGATTGCCAAGGATCTGCCGCAACCGTAACGGATCGCCAACCACCCAGCCCGGTGCGTCCGCCGCGATGCTGGAGGTGATGCGCAAGCCCTTGGCGAGCGCATCCGGTTCGAAGCCACCCACCACGCTGCCCACCAGTTCGCGCAGATCGAATCCCACCCGTTCGATGCGCAGGCGACCGGCCTCGATACCGCCCAGGTCCAGTACGTCGTTGGCCAGTTGCAACAGCGAGCGCGCCGAGTTGCGGGCGATGGCGAGCCGCTCGGCAGCTTTGTCTGGTAACTGCTTCTCGCGTGCCAACAGGTCAAGAGTGCCAATGAGACCATGCAGGGGCGTGCGAATCTCGTGACTCATCGTCGCCAGAAACGTGTCCTTGGCGCGGTTGGCAGATTCAGCCGCCTCACGGGCGCGCTTCATCTCCACGGCCTGCTGCTTGCGCTCGCTGATATCGCGCAGATAGCCGACAAAATAACGTCGCCCGTCCTGCTGGAATTCGCCAAAGGACACTTCGGCCGTCAGTTCAGCGCCATCGGCGCGAACCATGGGTAGCTCGATCATGCGCCAGTCCAACTTCGCCTTGCCGGTACGCAGGTAGCGTCCGAACCCCTCCGTGTGGGCCCGACGCATGCGCTCGGGCACCACCATCGACAAGGAACGACCAACGAGCGCCACGCCTTCCATGCCGGCCATGCGCTGGAAGGCGCTATTGGCAAAGATGATCTGGCTGTCATCATCGATGACAACCACCGCATCTGGAGCGATCTCAGCCATATTCCGCCAGCGCGCCTCACTCCCCCGCAATTGAATCTCACGCTCGGCAAGCACCCGGGTTCGAGCTGCCACTTTGGCGTCGAGATCCGCCAACGCGCGGCGCAGATCCTCATTCAGTGCATTGCGCTCGGTTACGCCTTGCTCGAGGCGCCGCCGTGCCCGCTGGTTGCGACGCTCGGCGCGCACCAATGCCAACGCGAAGCGTCGGACTTCGCGCGGCGCGAACTGCACCGACTGCAATGCATCGACTGAGGTTCTCTTGTCGGCCCCACGAATGAGTCGCGCAAGTCGCGCGAGCGGTCGCGACAAGACATTGGCAAGCCAGATCGACAGCAGGAGTACGGTGGTAAGCGAGATCGCAATGTTGAGGGCGACCTGCCGCAGCTGCTGGTCGACCAACGTAGCGACCTCAGTATAGGGCTGACGGACATTGACGAGCCAACCCACGGCAGGCAGGGTCGCCGAGGCCGCAATCCACCGCGGCATGTCCCTCACCCCGCGAGGCGACACGACCATGGTGTCTAGTGGACTGGAATAATCAGTTCCCGCCGACGGCACTTGGTCGCCACGTGAGGCGACAACGAGACCAGAGCGATCACTGAGAACGATGCCGTACCCGCGTCGGGTGCTGGTGGCTTGCAACAACTGTGCTAACTGGGAAACGTCCAGCGAGGTTTCAAGCACCCCCACTGTACGGCCATTGGGGTCTGGAATCGGGGCACTGACAGCCACGATGAGATCGTTGCCGAAGCCACGCCCTACGAAGGCGTTGGAAATATAAGTTGTTCCGGAATCGAGCACGTTGCGGAAATAATCCCGGTCAGCCACCGAATTGCCGATTGCCTTACCGACCGCGAGATCCGCTCGGGTCGACGCTGCAGCGACGATCCTGCCGTCGCTGGCAGCCACCAGCATGGTCAGTATCCCGCCCTGTTTTGAAGCAAAGGCATCGAGCATCTGACTCAAGCCCACCGTGGAGCCGGAAATTCCCTGCAGGCCAACGACGCGCGCAAATGCAGCCGTGCTCACTGCCTGCTGAGTCAGCAACACATCCGCCGAGTCCGACACCTCATAAGCCAGCTTACTGACCTGCCCTTGCGCCTCAGAGCGCAGGCGCTGCTGCAGATCGTAGGCAGACCAGATGCCGAGCGCGGTGGCGAGCACGCTGGCGAGCGTCGCCAGCACCAGAAATAACCAGTGCGCCAGCGGTCGGTTACCCATGCCCTGCGAAATCCGCGGAAACAGGCGCAACTGCGTGAGCGACAAGAGGTAAGCGATATACGGACAGAACAGCGCCTGCAACATACGCTGTGACCAGAAGCTACCCGGGTCGGCGATGGCGCCCCGTGCCAGCAGGTCAGCAAAGCCGGCGACCAGCGGCAAGGCGAGGCAGGCGTAGGCGGGATGTGCGCCGCGTCGGTGAGCCCACCCCAACACGGGCGCAGCTGCCAGCAATACGGCCGAGGCAGGATCCAGCCAGCCAAGCAGCCCGGTGACAACCATGACGAGCAAACCGGTTGCCCCGCCGACCAAGGGCCCACCAATCAACGCGGCCAATAGCACCGGCGCCGCGGTGAAATTGATCAGACGGTCGGGGAAGAGTTGCAGGGGCAGCGCCGCCAATACGACGGCGACGGCGACGGCCAGCGCAATCCAGCCCCAGACATCCCGTGGTGTGGTCAACGACGGACGGGGCATCTGGGCTCCGCGTTCAGGTCAGAGACGCGGCCAGCCGCCAGCAGGCGTCAAGCCGTGTCTCGATGTCCGGGCATCAGCTCATCTGCGCGTGCCATGAAATCGGACACTGCCTTGGTGGCTGACTCCGTCAGCATGACGAACGAGCGTCGGGCGTCTGCAGGATCCTGATCCCGCAGCAACAGACCTTGTTCTTCCATGGAGCGGATCCGACGCCATGCCGTGGTCTGGGATGCCTCATCCATGGCGCAGAGTTTGGAAACCGACAAACGTCGCCCGGTAATGTCCGCACGATAGACCTCGAGCAGGATGGTCCACGACGGCTCGTCGAGATTGGCGAGCGTTGAACTTTCCTGGCGCAGTCGCCGCAATGCCGAGAGATAGTCGAGCGCGGAACGCACGGCCGCTTCCGAGGTCTCTACAGCGGGCTCCTCGCGTGGCCGCGGGCTGCCGGACGCGGGCGCGTCGAGCGCGCCTGCCGACATGCTGCGCACGATGGCCCGACTCGCCGCGAGCGCACGGCTCACCGCGAACACCAGCTCATCGGGCGGAACGGGCTTGGTCAGGTAGTCGACAGCTCCGAGTCGCAATGCGCTGACGGCAAGTTCGAGTTCAGCGTGACCGGTGATGAACAGCACCTGCAGCCACGGCCGATCCGGAAAGCGGTCGCGGATGAACCGGCCGAGGCGGACGCCATCCAGCCCAGGCATCACGATGTCAGATACTACGACCGCGATCTCGCGGTCGGCATCGATGATGGCGAGCGCCTCGCGGCCGGATTCAGCTGCACCGCACGCAAAACCGACGTCGGAGAGCACCTCTTCGACGAACGCTCGAGCCGCCGGGTCATCATCGACGATGAGTACTTTTTTGGGGACCTGACTCATAACGCGCTGGCTCCTGGCTAAAATCTCATTCCACACCCCCCGACCGCCCACGCATGACCCATTCGGGTGATGCTCGACCCTGGCTCCAATGACGGAAGGCGCTTCCCGAATGAACCGATCGAGGGCTGTCAAAGGCAATTCGCTGCCATTCTGACATGTTTCCTTGGGGATTTCCGCAAGTCCAACGGCCCTGGCTACCTGAAACGGGGAACGGGCACACAGTCTGCTGGCTCGGTTACATCCGACACGCCAGTCGGGGTTACCCGGTGGAGGAACGGGGCCCGGAACCTTTGGCCTGCCACCACGAGGCCAGCACCCCGATGCCGAGGGCCGTGAGGATCACGGCCAGCGATACCAGGTTGGGAATGTGTAGGTGCCGCAACAGCAGCATCTTGATGCCTACGAAGACGAGGATCACGATCAGGCTATAGCGCAGGTAGCGAAACATGGCCATCAACCCGGCCACTGCGAAATAGAGGGAACGCAGCCCCAGTATCGCCATGGCATTGGAGGTGAACACGAGAAACGGATCGCGGGTGACCGCCAGAATAGCGGGGATGGAGTCGACGGCGAAGACCACATCGGTCAACTCGACCATCACCAGAGCGACGAACAGCGGAGTGGCGAGCAAACGACCCTCGCGCCTGACGAAAAAGCGCGCACGCTCGAGTTCATCGGTCACGGGGACGAACCGGCGCACCAGTCGCGCAGGAACACTCTCCGCGAAATCCCGCTCGCCTTCGTCCTCCCGAAGCATCCGCACTGCCGAAACGAGCAGCACGGCGCCGAACAGGTAGAACATCCAATCGAAATGCCGTAACAGCGTCGTTCCAGCCGCAATCATGAGGCCGCGCAACAAGATTGCGCCGACGATGCCCCAGAACAACACACGGTACTGGTAGAGCGTGGGAATGCGCAGGTAAGCAAAGATCAGCGCGATCACGAAGATGTTGTCGACCGACAACGACCATTCGAGGAGATACCCCGTCAGGTACTGGACCACCGCATCGACGCCACCATCGACTCCGTGGGCGGAATGGAAACCGAACCAGTGGTACTCGTAGAGGCCATATACGACGGCTGCAAAACTTGCTGCCACGCCAAGCCAGAAGAGCGTCCAGAGCAGTGCCTGACGCACCGAGAGTTCTGCCGCCTCGCGGTGGAGCACACTCAGGTCGAGAACCAGTAATCCGAGAAAAAGCGCTAAAAACCCGCCCCAGACGAGTTCATTCACGCGGACTCACTCCTGCAGCACGCACCGCGGGGCCAGCACCTCGCGCCGACTCACGGCATGTCATCGACCGCATCCTTCTCCCGGTGCACGGGTAGCAGGTCGACGGCCTTTAGTTTGAGGTCGAGCGCAATGGCACTGGCGATGTAAATCGACGAGTAGGTACCGACGACGATGCCGATGGTAAGCGCCGTGGAGAAACCCCGCAGCACCTCACCGCCAAAGAACAATAACGCCAAGACGGTGAGCATCGTGGTGAGGCTGGTCATCACCGTACGGGAGAGCGTCTCGTTGACGGCTGCGTCCATGACCTGCTGCGGAGTGGCCTTGCGCATCGACAGGAATCGCTCCCGAATGCGGTCAAAAACCACCACCGTATCGTTCAGTGAATAGCCGATCACGGCCAGAATCGCTGAAAGGCTGGGCAGATCGAAAGTCATCCGAGTAATCGAGAAAAAGCCGAGGATGATGATGGGATCGTGCAGAGCAGCCACGATGGCCCCAACACCAAGTTTCCATTGGAACCGCATCCAGACATACAACAGGATCAGCAGAAAGGTGAACAGCACGGCTGTGGCACCCTTGTTGGCCAGTTCGGCACCCACTTGCGGACCGACGACTTCCGTGCGCCGCAACTCGACACCGGGCTCGTGCTTCTGAACGGCAACCAACACCTGTTGTGCCAGCCGGTTGACGTCGGCCCCCTTCTGCGGCAACAACCGGATCATCACGTCGCGGGGCGTGCCGAAACTCTGCACGGCGGCAGATTCGAACCCCGCCGCGGCGAGCTCAGACCGGACCTTTTCCAGATTGGCCGCTTGCGGAAAGCTCAACTCCAGCGCCACACCACCCGTGAAATCGATGCCGAAATTCAGCCCGCGAACGGCAAGCGAGCCCAGAGAGATGAGAATCAGCAGCGCGGAGATGGCGTACCAGAGCTTGCGCTTGCCCATGAAAGGATAACTGGACTTGGTGCTGAAGAATTCCATTTCGTATCCCTCAGATGGACAGGCGTTCCAGCTTGCGCTGGCGACCCCAGAGCAGGTGGATGAGCGAGCGGCTGCCAACCAGCGCGGTGAACATCGACGTCAGGATGCCGAGCGAGAGCACCACCGCGAACCCGCGTATCGGGCCCGTGCCGAAGGTGAACAGCACGATACCTGCGATGAGTGTGGTGATGTTCGAGTCGGCAATCGACGTGAAGGCCTTGTCGAAACCCGCACTGATAGCTGCCTGCGGACTCGACCCGTTGCGCAGTTCCTCGCGGATACGCTCATAGATAAGGATGTTGGCGTCGACCGCCATACCGACCGTGAGGACGATGCCCGCGATGCCCGGCAGCGACAACGAAGCCTGCAGCAGTGACAGCAACGCAGCCAGCAGCACCACGTTCGCAAGCAACACCGCATTGGCGATCATCCCGAATTTCTTGTAGTAGATCGCCATGAAAACGAAGGTGGCCAGCAAACCAATGATGAGGGCCCGCACGCCACGGTCGATGTTGTCCTGCCCGAGACTGGGTCCGATCGAGCGCTGCTCGACGATATAGAGCGGCGCAGCCAATGAGCCTGCGCGCAGCAACAACGCAAGTTCACGCGCCTCGTTTGCCATCACGCCGGTGATCTGGAAGTTGCTGCTGAAGACGCCGCGAATGGTCGCCACGCTGATGACGTTCTCCACCGTGCACTCCGCGCCGGTGCGCGTGCCGTTGCAAGGCTGATCGGCGTTCACGCGCTTCTTCTCGATGAAAACGACCGCCATGGGTCGTCCCAGATTGCGCTTGGTCGTCTCCAGCATCTGGGCGGCGCCACGCGCATCGAGCGTCACTGACACCTCAGGCTGGCCCTGACTGAAGCCCGAACTGGCATCCACCAGCTGTTCACCCGAGGCGATGACCTCGCGCTTCAGCAGCACAGGACGGCCGCCCTCGCGCATCCGGTAGAGCTTGGAACCGAGCGGAACCCGGCGAGTACGCTCCGCCTCGCCGGCGTCGTTCTGATCGTCGACCAGACGGAATTCCAAAGTGGCGGTAGCGCCGAGCACCCGCAGCGCCTCGTTGGGATCCTTGACACCCGGCAACTGCACCACGATCCGGTCAGCACCCTGCCTCGCGACGATGGGCTCCGTCACACCCAACTCGTCGACGCGGTTGCGCAAGGTGGTGATGTTCTGTTCGATGGCAAAGTCCTGCCGCTGCTTGAGTTGCTCGGGACGCAGCTTGACGCGCAGGACGCCGCCCTCGCCGAGGGTCTCACTGGCAATCACTGCCAGCGGATCCTGACGACGCATGGCAGCAGTTGCCTTCGAGATATCCGCCGAATTGCGCAGTTGCAGCGTGACCGTTTCCTTGCCGTCACTCGAGACGCCGGCAAACGGGATCCGCTCATCGCGCATCAGCACGCGATAATCGCGTTCCATGGTCGAGAGCAGTTGTTTGACCGCGCCGTTGACGTCGACCTCATACAGGAAATAGACGCCACCACGCAGGTCGAGCCCCAGGCTCATGGGCTTGAGGCCGAGCCAGCGCATCCAGCCCGGTGTCCGCGGCACATCCGACAGTGCGATCAGGTACTCCTTGCCGGCGGCAGCGCCCTGCATCGCGGTGCGTGCCTTGAGCCGCGTTGCCTCGTCCTTGAATCGCAGCACCAAGCGGTCGCCCTCGAGGTAGGCCGATTCCACGTCGATGCTCTGGGCCGCCAGCGAGGCGACGACTTCCTTGCGGGCTCCGTCGGTCGCCTTGGCGCGGTCATTGCGCGAGAGCTGCAGCGCCGGTGCCTCACCGAATAGATTCGGCAGTGCAAACAACAGCCCCAGAAGCAGGACGACGGTAACCAGCCAGACCTTCCAGGTCGGGTAGCTGTGCATGGGTGGACTCCGCTGTGCCTCAGGCGTTTTTCAATGTGCCCTTCGGCAGGACACTGCCGACGGTCTGGCGCTGCACTTTCACCTGCACACCATTGGCGATCTCGACGGTGAGGAACTGATCGCCCACCTGAGTGACGCGGCCCAGAATGCCGCTGTTGAGAACGATTTCATCGCCGGTTCCGAGCGCTGCGACCATGGCCTTGTGCTCCTTGGCACGCTTGGCCTGCGGCCGGATGAGCATGAAGTAGAAGACCACGAAGATGAGGATCAACGGCAGCATCTGCAGCAGCGGGTTCTGCTGCGCCGCCCCCCCGGCGGCCTGCGCGTACGCGCTCGAGATCAACCAATCCATCCGCGAACTCCTGTCGGCCCAGCCGGGCCACTGCCAAAAAGGTCGCCGATTATAGCGAAGCGGCGGGCGGCCTGCCCGGGTCCGGACCGTTTCCCTCTGGACCCGCCAAAAATTCACCGGCAAAGGCCCCAAAATCGCCCCCGGCAATGGCAGCACGTATCCGCCGCATAAGATCGAGGTAGTAATGGAGGTTGTGGATGGTGTTCAGGCGGGCACCCAGAATCTCGTTGCAACGGTCCAGATGCCGCAGGTAGGCGCGGGAGTAGTTCCGGCAGGTGTAGCAGGCGCACCCGGGGTCGAGGGGAGCGGTATCGGACTGATGAGCGGCGTTACGTATGCGGATGACGCCTGCCCGGGTAAACAGGTGACCGTTGCGGGCATTGCGGGTCGGCATCACGCAGTCGAACATGTCAATGCCGTTGGCCACGGCCGCGACGATGTCCGCCGGCGTGCCTACGCCCATGAGGTAGCGGGGACGGTCCACCGGCAACTGACCCTGCAAGGCCCGCAAGATCCGATTGCGCTCCTCGGCCGGCTCACCCACCGCGAGCCCCCCCACCGCATAGCCGTCGAAGCCGATATCGACGAGCTTGCCGAGGGACTCGGCCCGCAGTTCCTCAAAAGTACCTCCCTGCACGATACCGAACAGGGCGTTCGGGTTGCCGAGGCGCGCGAATTCGTCGCGACTGCGCTGGGCCCAACGCATGGACAGTTCCATGGACTGCCGCGCCTGCACTTGCGTCGCGGGATAGGGCGGACATTCATCGAATGCCATCACGATGTCTGAGGCAAGGTCGGTCTGCACCTGCATCGAGATTTCCGGACTGAGAAAGACTGCATCGCCGTTGACTGGCGAGCGAAAGCGCACTCCTGCCTCGGTGAGCTTGCGCAATTGCGCGAGACTGAAGACCTGAAAGCCGCCGGAGTCAGTGAGTATGGGACCCTGCCAATGCATGAATTCATGCAGCCCGCCATGCGCACGGATGACCCCAGTGCCGGGTCTCAGCATCAGGTGGAAGGTGTTGCCGAGAATGATGCTGGCGCCAAGGCCTTCGAGTTCATCGGGCGTCATGGCCTTGACCGTGCCGTAGGTACCCACGGGCATGAAGACGGGCGTATCGACGGTGCCGTGCCGCAAATGGAGGCGACCACAGCGCGCCGCGCCCTGCCTAGTGAGCAATTCGAACTTCATGTGCGCCTCGCGCGCAGCGCAGCGGCCGCGGGCTCGATGAACATCGCATCGCCGTAACTGAAGAAACGATAGCCGGTCGCCACCGCGTGTGCGTAGGCAGCCAGCACCGACTCGCGGCCCGCGAAGGCGCAGACAAGCATCAGCAGCGTCGATTCAGGCAGGTGGAAATTGGTGATCAGCGCATCGACCACCTGAAAGCAACAGCCCGGCGTGAGGAACAGTCGGGTCTCACCTTGGTAGGGTCGCAGCGCACCCGACTGCGCAGCCGTCTCCAGCGCCCTCACGGCAGTGGTGCCGACCGCGACCACGCGACCACCGCGGCGGCGGGCCTCTGCCACCTCGGTAACCGTCTCTTCGCCCACCTGCAGCCACTCAGAATGCATGCGATGTTCCCGGACATCATCGACACGCACCGGCTGAAAAGTACCGGCACCCACATGCAGCGTCACATGCGCAAAGCGGACTCCACGGTCGCGACAGGCAGTCAACAGATCGACGTCGAAATGCAAACCCGCGGTGGGTGCCGCGACCGCTCCGGGCACTCGCGCGTACACCGTCTGGTAGCGCTCATTGTCGGCAACGTCCGGTCGCCGGTTCATGTATGGCGGCAAGGGCATCTCGCCGTATCGTTCGAACACCTCGCTGGCCGGTTGCGGAAAGTCAACGACCCAAAAGTCACCGTCGCGACCGCGCACCGTGGCTGCCAGTCCGTCCGCAACCATGATTTGCTGTCCTGCGCGCACGGGCTTGCTGGCACGCAACTGCACTTGCGCCGCACCATCGGGCAACAGTCGTTCGAGCATGAGCTCGACGCGCCCGCCCGTGGCCTTGGTACCGAACAGCCGCGCCGGAATGACCTTGGTATCGTTGAAAACGAGGAGGTCTCCCTCTTGCAGAAGACTCGGCAGATCGACGAAGCGGCGGTCAAGCCAAGCGCCGCTCTGTCCCACTAAATGCAACAGGCGGCTCGCCGAACGCTGCGCCGTCGGGTGGCGAGCGATCAGCGCATCGGGAAGTTCGTAGTGGAAGTCGCGCAGCAACATGGGCGGCGCATGCTAGCAGAGGGCGCGAGTGCAACGGGTGGCACGCGCGTGAGCAAAGACTGCCTCAGGCGGGGCCGCCGTCCGGGGCGGGTGGCCCGGGCGGACGACCCGGCGGTCGCGGCGGCGGGCCCGGCGGGCGCGCCGGCATGACGACCTGCGTCGAGATCCGCTTGCGGTTGCGCATGACCTCCACCGCCACCTTTTCCCCCGGCTGATAAGAGCCCAGGATGCGCAGTGCATGGTCCGGATCGGCGGGCTCACGGCCACCAATCGAAAGGATGACGTCACCCTCGTCCAGACCCCGGGATGCATCAGCCACTTTCACGACCAAGAGTCCCTTGTCTGTACCGAAATACTGACCGAGTTTGGGCGTGACAGGCACCAGTTGCAGACCGCCCGGCAGATCACCGGGCGGACGACTGAGGATGAGTTCGAACTCCTCAGGCAGCATTTGACCGAGCATGCCCGGGATGCGACTCGGCTCGCGCATGATCTGCACCAGGGCAACTTCCGGCGCAGCGGCAGTGACGGCAACGGTGCGCGGTTTGCCGCCGCGCATCAGATCGACTGTGACCACCTGCCCCGGCTTGACCCCGCGCATGTGCTCGACGAGTTGCTGCGCGGGACCCTGTTGTGCAGTGCGCCGAAGCGGCTTGCCGTCGACGGCCATGACCACATCACCGGCCACGATGCCAGCCTTCGCCGCGGGCCCCTCAGGGCGCGTGTCGCGGACCACCACACCGGCTTCAGGCGACTGTGCGGTGTCGATGTCAATGCCGAGCATCGCCCCCTGCGGCGGCTCGTCGTGCACGATCTTGATGATCTCCTGAGACCCCGCGCCGTACAGCCGGCGGCTGAGATCGGCCACCTCGCGTGCGGCGGATTCCATCCGGGCGCGAGCCTCAACCAGTTGCTTCTCGAGCGCACCGTCGCTGGCGGGTTCAGCGGTTGCTGCGCCACATCCCGCCACCATCGCACATGCGGCGGCTAGCAGCGCCGTGCGAACGACGATCAACCTTGGTTTGCAAGCCTGTTTCACATGCATAGGTTCGTATCCCAGATCAATGGCGACTAGTCTGCGTTCGACGGCGCGTTGCACTTGAAGTTGCGGGACTCAGCCAGCCACTTGCGGTCCGGGTAATAGGAAAAGAGCAACGCGCCACCCTTCAAGGTATCGATGACGGTTTGCGCGACTTCCTTGCGCACGGCGGGGCAACCCCAGCTGCGCCCGATGCGACCCATGCTGCGCGCGATGCTCTGGCTGACGTAAGGCGCACCGTGCATGACGATCGCGCGCTCATACGCTCGGTCATTGAAGCCGGGATCCAGACCGCGCAGACGCAGCGAGTACCCATTGCTGCCCTGATAAGTGTCGGTGGCCTGAAAGAGTCCGAGGCTCGACATCTTGCTGCCTTCGACGTTGGAGAAACGCTGCGCCAGCGCCTCGCCAGTGTTGCGACCGTGGGCCACCAATTCCTCGAAGAGCAGTCGCCCCTGCTCGAGGTCGAATACCCACAGCCGCGGAACGGTAGAGGGCAGCGAGTAATCGATGACGGCCAGCCGCTTCACCTTCTCGAAGGCGCCCTGCTGGCGCGCGCAATCGGCAGCCCGGGTCGCCAGTTTGATGACCCCCGGGTCGACTGACGGGGCAGCCGCCGCGAGCATCTCGGCGAGGGAATCGCGGGCTTGGGCCGTGCCCGTCATCAGCAGCAGTGCCGCACAGGAGGCGGACAGGATCCGTGTCAACAACAATTCTCCCTCCCGTTCAGCCTGGAAGCGCCTCTGGGCAGCCTCCCGCCTACTGACAGCGCCGGATGCGCCGAGTTCCGTCGGCCCTGCCCGACACGTGCCGGATGCGGCCCGGTTCGGCCACGCCGCCGCAGCCGGGCAATACGGGCAATATATCGGCGACCGTTACCCGATGCGTCGGAACGTAACCAATCTGGACCGCAATCGGTTAAGATCCTGCACCCGCGCCGGTGTGGCGGAACTGGTAGACGCAGCAGACTCAAAATCTGCCGTTCGCAAGAGCGTGTGGGTTCGATTCCCTCCACCGGCACCAACCTGATCAGGTTCTGCTTTTGAAGTTCTGTTCCCAATGCGGCCAAGCCGTATCGTTGCGCACCCCTGAGGGCGACCATCTGCCCCGCCACGTGTGCGACGGCTGCGGCACCGTGCACTATCAGAACCCCAAGGTGGTGGTCGGCTGCGTACCGGAACACGAGGGACGCATCCTGCTCTGCAAGCGGGCGATCGAACCCCGGCTCGGATACTGGACCATCCCCGCGGGATTCATGGAAAACGGTGAAACCACGCAGGATGGCGCGCGGCGGGAATCCTTCGAAGAAGCACAGGCCGAGGTGGAGATCGGTTCATTGCTGGCGGTAGTACACGTGCTGCATGCCGACCAAGTGCACGTCATGTTCCGCGCCCAGCTGCCGAAACCGCATTTCGGACCCAGCCCGGAGAGCCTCGAAGTCATGCTTTGCACGGAGAGCGAGATACCGTGGCATGACATCGCGTTCCGCAGCGTCGAGTTCGCGCTGCGCCGCTACTTTGACGACCGTCGTCGCGGCGTCGAGGACCACCATTTCACCGCCATCGACCTGCGCGATCCGCGACGCTGAGCAGCGGACTGCCCTTGCAGCAGCGCGCTGCTTTGGCACAATAGGCCGCCGTCTGTAACGGCGCCATGCCACCGTATCCCGCTGCCGGAGATTGCCGATGACTTTCGTCGTCACCGAAAACTGCATCAAGTGCAAATACCTTGATTGCGTCGAGGTCTGCCCCGTGGATTGCTTTCACGAAGGGCCCAACATGCTGGTGATCGATCCGGATGAGTGCATCGACTGCACGCTCTGCGAGCCGGAGTGCCCGGCCGAGGCGATCTTCTCAGAGGAGGACCTTCCAGATGGTCAGGAGCAGTTCAAGGCGCTCAATGCGGAGTTGAGTCGTAAATGGCCGGTGATCACAGAAAAGCGGGACGCGCCGGCGGATGCCAAGGAGTGGGACGGCAAGCCGGGCAAGCTCTCACTGCTCGAGCGCTGAACCAATCTCGGGTCGTGGCGACCCGATCGAGGCGGACGTTACTTCAGCGAACCCGCGACGCCGGCAGATGCCTGCGACTTCTGTACTGCGGCTACCAAGTCCGTGGGTGACATGTAGCCGCCGATGTAATCTCCATTCTGGGTGAAGATCGCGGGCGTGCCCTCGACGCCCAGACCCTCACCCATGTCGTAATGGGACTTGATCACCGGGCCACTCTTGCAGCCCTTGACCGTGACGTTTTCACCACGCTTCGCTTTAGTCAGGGCCTCGCGCCGGTCACTGGCACACCAGACCTGCTCCGCGCGAGCCCATGAGTCCGTACCCGGACCGGTCCGGGGGTAGAACATGTAGCGCACCCGGACTCCGGCCTTGTTGTAGTCGGCGATCTGGCCATGGAACTTGCGGCAGAAACCGCAGTCGACGTCCGTGAATACGGTCACCGTCATCTTCGGGTTGGCGGGCGAGAAAATGATCATCTGATCTTCCTTGGCCGCCGCCAGCACTCGGGCCCGCGCGTTGTTGCGACGAGCTGCTGTCAGATTGACCTGCGAGTCGAGGTCATAGACGTTGCCACTGAACATGTATTTGCCGTCTTCACTGACATAGGCGATCAACCCCCCCATGGTGACCTCATAGATGCCCGGAATGGGGGTTGCGGACACATCGTTGGGGCTGGCGCCGGGTAACTTGGCGACGGCTCGGGCCCGCATCTCCGGGGTGAGTCCGGCCGGTTTGGCGACCGGCTTGACGGGCACGGCGCGCGAGGCACTCACCGCCGACTTGTCCTGCGCCGTAGCGACCTGGTTGTGCATGGTGAGACTGGCCAGAGTGAGTACTGCGGCGAGCATCAGGGCGGGCGGGGCGACGATGCGCATACGGATATTCCGTTGGTGAGAGTGAATGGCTTTTACGCTCAGACAGCGAATGAGCGCCCGGGTTCAGGCCGGACGCTCATTTGTACCACAGGGAGTTTACCAGAGCCCCGGATCGTCGCTCGGGCGCCGAGGCACGACACAGCCGTCGGCAGCCACGAATCAGCCGCGGGGATGATGCGCCGAATGTAGGTCCTTGAGTCGCTCACGGGCGACGTGGGTATAAATCTGTGTGGTCGACAGGTCGCTGTGACCCAGCAACATCTGCACCACGCGCAGGTCAGCCCCGTGATTGAGCAGATGGGTGGCAAACGCATGGCGCAACGTATGCGGCGACAATTCCTTGTCGATGCCGGCCTTGCGAGCGTACCGCTTGATGATGTGCCAGAACGCCTGGCGCGTCATTCGGTCGCCGCGACGGGTGGGAAACAGGTAATCCGTCTGCCGCTCCAGCAGGATCTCGATGCGCGGCCCCTGCAGGAACTGCTGGATCCACTGCACCGCCTCCTCGCCAAGCGGAATCAGTCGTTCACGATCGCCTTTGCCGACGATGCGCAGCACGCCCTGATTGAGGTTGACGTGCCCCACCTTGAGGTTGACGAGTTCGGAAACCCGCAGCCCCGTGGCGTACAGCACTTCGAGCATGGCGCGGTCGCGGTAACCCAGCGGATCACCAACGGCCGGTGCCCCCAACAGCGCCTCTACCTCGGCCTCGGCCAGCGACTTCGGCAATGATCGACCCACCTTGGGCATCGCGATCTGCGCGGTTGGGTCTTCGCGCAGCGCACCTTCCCGCACCAGATGGCGGAAGAAACGCCGGAAGCTCGACAACTGACGTGCCGTGGACCGCGGTCGCGCGCCGGATTGGACGCGGGACGACATGAACGCGAGGATATCGCCGCGGCGAGCCGAGGCAAGTTCCAGTTCCTGCTGCAACAACCATTTCTCGAGCGCCGCCAGATCGGCACGGTAAGCCGACAAGGTATTGGGCGAGAGACCCCGCTCCATCCACACGGCATCGAGAAACCGGTCGATCGGGCCAGCACCCCTGATGGCCCCAGATGGGCCGGAAGTACGCGCCAGTACAGCGGATTTGACTACGGTGTTCATGGAACCTCGAAAGCGTTGCTTGGCAGCAGTATGCAAGCCTCGCAGAGCGCAGCGTCGTGACAGCGCTCACAGATCGTCGGCAGCGTTAACATAACTGGAACTGGTTCACAGAATGCTGCCGCATGTGCAGACTGGGCGCCGTACGCATTGCTTCACCCATCCACAGGCTGCTGCCACGCATGACCCGTCTGCCCTTGAATCCATTGCGCTGGGCATACGCCCTGTTCTCCCTGGGCTTGCTGGCGCTGCTGATGCTGCTCGGCGCCCTGATGCTGCTGATTATCCCACGGCTCGAGTGGCGCCGCGCCCTGACCCGCAATCTTGCCCGCCTATGGCTTTGGCTGACCTGCATCGATGTCACGGTTCGACACCTTGACCGGCTGCCCACCGGCGCCTGCGTACTGGTGGCCAATCACGCAAGCTACCTCGACGGCCTGTTGATGATGGCGATGCTGCCACCGCGCTTTGCCTTCGTGATCAAGAGCGAGGCAGCGACGATGCCGGTGGTCGGTCTGCTGCTGCGACGGATCGGCTCGGAGTTCGTTGACCGCCAAAGCCGCGCAGGCCGTCACCGTGCAGCCAAACGGATCATGCAGAAGGCCGAACAGGGCCACGCATTGGTGTTTTTTCCCGAGGGAACCTTTGATCACGAGATCGGCATCAAGCGCTTCCATGTCGGCGCATTCGTGGCCGCAGTGCGTGGGTCGACCCCTCTGATACCCGCGGCGATTCACGGTGCACGCCGAGTGCTGCCGCCGCATGCGCTATCCCCGCGGCCCGGCCGAATCCTGGTGGAGATACTCCAACCACTGGCTCCTGTCGCCTACGGCAACTCCGCGGAGTCGCTACGCGATGCAGCACGGACCGCAATTCTTGAGCAGGTTGGCGAACCTGACCTTAGTCACTCCTACGCGGGCGGCAACAAGTCTGAACCGCGCGACTGAGGAGCAGCGCTTGACATAGGCGCCGCCGCTTCTGCTCACATGCTGCGTCGGTATTGCCCACCCACCTGATAGAGTGCCCGCGAAATACTGCCGAGCGAGGCCACCTTCACCGCCTCCATGAGTTCGCCAAACACGTTGCCACCGGCAGCAGCAACGGCCTGCAACCGCCGCAGCGCTGCATCGCGTCCTGTCTCGTTGCGGTCAAGGAAGGAGCGCACGGCAGCGACCTGATCCTGCTTTTCCTGCTCGGTCGAGCGAATCAGTTCGGCGTTGGCGATCTCCTCGGTACCCGCCTGAGACCCCAGGAAGGTGTTCACGCCGATGATGGGTAACCGCCCATCATGCTTCAGCAGTTCGTAGTGCAGGCTTTCCTCCTGAATGCGGCTGCGCTGGTACATGGTCTCCATCGCACCGAGTACGCCGCCCCGCTCCGAGATACGCTCGAATTCACGGTAAACCGCCTCTTCGACCATATCTGTGAGGTAATCGACCGCAAACGAGCCCTGCCACGGATTCTGCGTCTTGTTGAGCCCCAGTTCCTTGCCGATGATCAACTGGATGGCGAGCGCCCGCCGTACCGATTCCTCGGTCGGGGTGGTGATGGCCTCATCGTAGGCGTTGGTGTGCAGACTGTTGCAGTTGTCGAAGAGTGCATAGAGCGCCTGCAGCGTGGTCCGTATGTCGTTGAACTGGATTTCGCGCGCGTGCAGGCTGCGGCCGGAGGTCTGGATGTGATACTTCAGCATCTGCGAGCGCGGGCTGCCGGCGTAGAGATCGCGCATCGCTCTGGCCCAGATCCGGCGCGCAACGCGACCGATCACCGTGTACTCGGGGTCCATGCCATTCGAGAAGAAGAACGACAGATTCGGCGCGAAATCATCGATCTTCATCCCACGCGCCAGATAGTATTCGACGATCGTAAAGCCATTGGACAGCGTAAAAGCCAGCTGCGTCACGGGATTAGCGCCCGCCTCGGCGATGTGGTAGCCGGAGATCGACACCGAATAGAAATTGCGGACGTTGCGATCGATGAAGTACTGCTGAACGTCGCCCATCATCCGCAGCGCGAATTCGGTTGAGAAGATACAGGTGTTCTGGGCCTGATCCTCCTTGAGGATGTCCGCCTGCACCGTGCCTCGCACCTGCGAGAGTGTTTCTGCCCGGATCCGCTCGTAGGTCTCGCGGTCCACCAATTGGTCACCGGTGACCCCCAACAGCCCGAGACCGGAACCGTCATGGCCCTCGGGCAGTTCACCCTGATACACGGGTCGGTCACGACCCGCATACAGTGCGGCAATGCGGGCCTCCGCCGCCGGCCAGCCGCCCGTCTCGCGCAGATGCCGCTCGACGCGCTGGTCGATGGCGGTATTCATGAACATGGCGAGGATCATCGGCGCCGGGCCGTTGATGGTCATCGAGACGGAAGTCGCAGGGGCGCACAGATCAAAGCCGGAATACAGCTTTTTCATGTCATCCAGCGTCGCAATCGACACGCCTGAATTACCGATACGGCCATAGATGTCGGGCCTGAGATCCGGATCCTCGCCATACAGTGTGGTCGAATCGAACGCCGTCGACAGACGTGCCGCGCCATTGCCACGCGCGACGTAATGGAAGCGCCGATTGGTACGTTCCGGACCGCCCTCTCCCGCGAACATGCGGGTCGGGTCTTCTTCCTCGCGGCGGTAGGGGTAGACGCCTGCCGTGTACGGGAATTGGCCCGGCAAATTTTCACGCAGCAGGAAGCTGAGCAATTCACCCCAATCACGGTATTGAGGCACGGCGAGCTTGGGCACGCGGTTATGGCTCAGGGTCTCGGTGTAGTTCTCGCCGCGGATCTCGCGACCGCGCACCGTGTAGACGTACTGCGCATCCGTGGCGGAGCGCGCCTGCGTCGGCCATTGCCGCAGCAGATTGACCCCCTCCACTCCGACCGCGTCGAGCGCGTCGTTGTAGGCGCCACGCAGACGGATCACCGCGGATTCGACGGCCTGATCGGCCAGTGCGGCATCGGGGTAGCGATCCAGCGCGGCGGGCAGCGCGGGATCACCCAGCGTGCGCAGCGCTTCGTGCAGGCTTTGGGCACGACTCGCTGCTTCCGCACGGTGCACCGCCTCCTCGCGGGCCCGCCGACCATTGCCAGCGATCTCTGCCAGATAGCGCGTACGGTGCGCCGGCACCAAAGCATGCCGCTCGACCAGTTCCGTCGGTCCGACATCGGTCACCTGCCAACGCCCGGCATTGGCGGTCTTCGCCTCTAGCCGCGCGCACAGCGCGCCGAACAGCCGGTTGACGCCCGGATCGTTGAAGCGGCTGGCGATGGTGGGATACACCGGAATCGAGTCTTCCGCGGCGTGAAATTCAGCATGATTGCGACGCCACTGCTTGCGCACGTCGCGCAGTGCGTCCTCGGCACCCCGCTTCTCGAATTTGTTGAGGGCGATCAGATCCGCGAAATCGAGCATATCGATTTTTTCGAGCTGGCTTGCGGCGCCGTACTCGCTGGTCATGACGTACATGGGCACGTCGACGAGATCAACGATCTCCGAATCGCTTTGCCCGATACCGGCAGTCTCAACCACGATCAGATCGAAACCCGCATAGCGGAGCAGATTCAGCACATCGGCCAGCACCGCACTGGTGGCTAGGTTCTGGCGACGCGTGGCCAGTGAGCGCATGAAGACCTGCTCGCTTGCCAGAGAATTCATGCGGATGCGGTCCCCGAGCAGCGCACCGCCACTGCGACGCCGGGTCGGATCCATCGCAACCACAGCCACGTTGCGCTGCGGAAAATGCCTGACGAAGCGCATCAAAAGTTCGTCCGTCAGGCTCGACTTGCCGGCCCCGCCGGTGCCGGTGATACCGATGACCGGGGCCGGCTGCGCAACGCGCGCGACCGCCTTACTCAATGTCTCGCTGATCGGTGAATGCTCCTCGGCCATCTCGAGAGCAGAAATGGTGCGGGCAATCTGCTGATGGTCGCGCGGGCCGACAGGGCCAAAGCGGAACGGATCCCGGCGAGCCGCACGCACGCGACGAATGACATCCTCGATCATCCCGTCGAGGCCCATGAGACGACCGTCCTCGGGCGAGTAGATCCGCTCGACCCCGTAGGCGTGCAATTCCTCGATTTCGGGGGGCGCTATGGTGCCGCCGCCGCCGACGATGACCCGGATGTGCCCGGCGCCGTGCTCGCGCAACATGTCGACCATGTAGCGGAAATACTCGTTGTGGCCGCCCTGATAAGAACTGCAGGCGATGCCATCCGCATCCTCTTGGATCGCTGCCCGCACGATATCGGCCACGCTGCGGTTGTGGCCGAGATGGACGACCTCCGCGCCGTGGGCCTGCAACAGACGACGGATCATGTTGATTGCTGCGTCATGGCCGTCGAACAAGGAGGCCGCACTGACGAATCGCACTGGCGCGCCTTCGCGCCCGGATACCTCGGCCGAGGCGGTCGCCACGACTGCCTGATCTGCGCTGCCCATAACCCACCTCCGCCGGGGTAGTCGGACGACTACCCTTTTATGTTACTGCTGAGTAAGATACTACCGCAAAGTATGATCATCTGCGAAGATCCAAGTCAATTGCCGCTCTGACTTGGACCTCCACCCTCTGCCGAAGGCTCGGACCCGCAATGACCGACCGCGAAAGCCCCAAGCCTGTACCGCCCTCCGCCGACCCGGCCACCGCAACACCCTGGGCGGGGCGACGTCGGCGCGTGGATCGGCAAATCAAACGCGAAGCCGTCATCCGCTCTGCGGCCCGCGCCTTCCACGAGCGCGGCTACCACAACACCTCCCTCGATGGCATTGCCGAGAACCTGGGCGTGACCAAACCGACGATCTATTACTACGTTGCCAGCAAAGAACAGCTGCTCTTCGAGTGCTTTCTGGCCGGGCTGGAGCCCATACGGCAGGCGTTGGCGTCTGCTGCCGGTTCGGGGGACAAGGGCCTGCAGCAACTGCGCAGCGTGATCGGGGACTACGCCCGTGCGATCGCCTCTGAATATGGTTGGTGCATGGTCCGGGCCGAACACCAGGATCTCGGCCCTGACCTCGGTCGGCAGATCCGCGCCATGAAGTCCGAGATCGATCAGGGTATCCGCGCGCTGTTGCGAAAGGGCATGGAAGACGGCTCGATCCGTCCCTGCGATGCCCGTATCACCGCATTCGCCATCGCAGGTGCGTTGAACTGGATCGCGCATTGGTACCGCGAGGGGCAGTCGATGAGCGCCGACGAGGTGGCCGCGCTTTATGTCGATTCCATTGTGAACGGACTGCAGCCGGTCGTACCGGCTGGCCCCGTTCGCGGCCCTGTTCCTAAGAGCAAACGTTAAAGCAGGCGAACTCGGCCCTGCTCGCCCTCGGCACGGCCGGGCGGCGGATGATCTTGCGCTGCAAAAACGGCAGGGCGTACACTTCCGGCCGCTCGCTGCCGACCGCGCTGGAGCCGGGTGTCGCACCTGGCCAATGACCCAGCAGATTGGAGCGGGCGCAGTCCACTCGTCGACGACAACTCCGGTCGCGTCGACGCGCACGCGACAGACGACTCACCACCGATTTCACGCTGCCGAGGTACACCCCCATGTCCGAATCAATCATCATTGCGGCGGCCCGTCGCACGCCGATTGGCGCGTTTCAGGGAGCGCTCGCTGCGGTCTCCGCCACACAACTGGGCAGCGCCGCCGCACGGGCTGCGCTCGCGGACGCCGGACTCGGGCCCGATGCGATCGACGAAGTCATCTTTGGTTGCGTGCTGCCAGCCGGCCTCGGTCAGGCCCCTGCACGTCAGGCTGCGGTCGGCGCCGGTGTGTCGCCAGCGGTCCCCGCCACGACCATCAACAAAATGTGCGGCTCGGGCATGAAGGCCGTGATGATGGCCGCGGATCAGATCCGCGCCGGATCAGCGCAGGTCATGTTGGCCGGCGGGCTGGAATCCATGACCAACGCCCCGTATCTGATGTTGAAAGCCCGTACCGGCTACCGCATGGGCACAGCGGAAATCTACGACCACATGTTCTACGATGGCCTGCAGAGTCCGTGGGACGGCAAGACCATGGGCTGCTTCGCAGATGCGACTTCGGCCAAGTACGGGTTCACGCGTGAGATGCAGGATGCCTTCGCGGCCGAGTCGGTGCGGCGCGCACTGCGGGCCGCGCGCGACGGCGACTTCGCAGCCGAGATCACGCCGGTCACGGTGAAGACGCGTAAGGGCGAACAAACCGTCGCGCAGGATGAAACGCCGTTCACTCTCGACATCGACAAGATCCCGTCCCTCAAGCCTGCCTTCACCAAGGATGGCACCGTGACCGCGGCATCGTCATCGTCCATTTCTGACGGGGCCTCCGCATTGGTGATCGCCAGCGAATCAGCCGCGCGGTCGCGTGGGCTGAAGCCGTTGGCACGTCTGGTGTCTTACGCGAGCCATGCTCAGGCACCGGAGTGGTTCACCACGGCCCCAGCGCCCTCGATCCAGAAAGCCTTGGCCCTCGCCGGTTGGCAGGCATCGGGCGTGGATCTCTACGAGATCAATGAGGCCTTCGCCTGCGTCGCGATGGCCGCGATGAAGGACCTCGACCTGTCGCATGATCGGGTCAACGTCAATGGGGGGGCATGCGCCCTGGGTCACCCGGTGGGCGCGACCGGCGCCCGCCTGATCACCACGCTGCTACACGCTCTGCAGAAGCGCGGTCTGCGGCGTGGTGTGGCGTCACAATGCATTGGCGGCGGGGAAGCCTGCGCTGTCACCATCGAACTCATCGGGTAACGCATCATGATCATCAAAGACAAGGTAATAGCCATCACGGGCGGCGCCCGCGGCATCGGTAAGGCCATTGCAACAGCGTATGCGGCGCACGGGGCGCGTCTCGCATTGCTCGACCTCAATGCCAACGAGCTGGAGGCCACCAAGACGGCACTCGCTGTACACGGCGGTCGCATCGAAACCTACGCGGTCAACGTGGCCAGAGAGGATCAGGTTCAGGCTGCCTTTGGCCGTCTCGCGGCCGACTTCGGCGGACTCGACGTCCTGATCAACAATGCCGGCATCATCAAGGACTCGCTGCTGGTCAAGGTCAAGGACGGGGCGGTCGTCTCGCGCATGTCGCTGGATCAGTGGCAGGCCGTGATCGACGTGAATCTCACGGGCGTGTTTCTCTGCGGCCGCGAAGCCGCAGAGCTGATGATCAAGGGCGGCAAGGGCGGCGTGATCATCAACATCTCGAGCATCTCAAAGTACGGCAACGCAGGGCAAACGAATTACTCGGCGACCAAAGCCGGGGTGACGTCGATGGCGGTCGTGTGGGCCAAGGAACTTGCCCGCTACGGCATCCGTACCGGCTCGATCGCACCGGGCTACACGCGCACGGAACTACTGGCGGCGATGCCGCCGGAGATGCTCGAGAAGATGACGGCGCCGGTGCCCCTCAAGCGGCTCGGCTTGCCGGAGGAAATTGCTCACGCAGCAATCTTCATCACCGAGAACGACTTCTTCACCGGTCGCGCCATCGATATCGATGGCGGCCTGCGATTTTGATCCTGCGGCATCATCATGGATCCTCAGACAATTCGCGCCGTCGTAACGGGCGGTGCATCGGGGCTCGGTCTTGCGGTGGCGGAAAGCCTGGTCGCCGCCGGTGGGCGGGTCGCTCTGCTGGATATCAATGATGGCGCAGGCGAGGCGGCGGCGGCGCGTCTGGGTGCTGCGGCCGTTTTCCGCCACACCGACGTGACGGACGAATCAGCGGTAGACACTGCGGTGGCAGCAGCGGCGGAGGCGCTGGGTGGGATCAATCTGGCAGTCAGTTGCGCGGGGGTGGGTTGGCCCAAGCGACTTCTGGGCCGTGAGGGACCGATGCCCGGCGATTTTTTCCGCAAGGTGATCGAGATCAACTTGGTCGGCACAGTGCTGTTGGCCAAGGCGGCGGCTGGCGCGATGCAGCGCAACACACCCAACGATGAAGGGGAACGGGGTGTGATCGTGATGACGGCATCCGTGGCGGCCTTTGACGGACAGATCGGCCAGGTCGCCTACTCGGCATCCAAGGGCGGTGTGGTGGGCATGACGCTGCCGATGGCGCGTGAGCTTGCCAGTTCCGGGATCCGCGTGATGACCATTGCGCCCGGCATTTTCAAGACACCAATGGTGGCTTTACTGCCGGAGGAAGCCCAGGAATCGCTCGGCAGACAGGTGCCGTTTCCGCCGCGTCTTGGCCGTCCCGAGGAGTTTGCCGAGCTGGTGCTGCAAATTGCTCGTAACACGATGTTGAACGGTGAAACCATACGGCTCGATGGCGCCATCCGCATGGCAGCGCGCTAGCGTGCTAAATTTATCGCGGGCAGCGGCAACTGACAGGTGACTACATGAGTGAGATCGAGCGGGACGTAATGGAGTATGACGTCGTCATCGTCGGCGGAGGACCGGCAGGGCTCGCGTGCGCGATCCGTCTCAAGCAACTCAAATCCGACCTCAACGTCTGCGTGCTCGACAAGGCCTCGACCCTTGGAGCCCACGCGCTCTCCGGAGCGGTACTGGAGACAGGCCCGCTCGATGCACTGCTGCCCGGCTGGCGCGACGGCTTCAAGGGTATCTGCGTTCCTGCAGCGCGCGACGAGTTCAGTCTGCTTACGCGCAACAAGCGCTATCGTTTGCCGACGCCGCCGCAAATGAATAACCACGGCAATTACATTGTCTCGCTGGGCAATGTGGCGGCGATGATGGGCGCCAAGGCCGAGTCGCTGGGCGTTGACGTGTTCTCTGGCTTTGCTGCAGCCAAAGCACTGCATGATGACTCTGGCACCGTGGTGGGCGTACAGATTGGCGACATGGGCATCGACAAGTCCGGTGAACCGGGCGACAACTTCGCGCCTGGCCCAGAGATCCGCGCCAAGACGACCATTCTGGCCGAGGGCTGCCGTGGCAGCATCTCCAAACAACTGATCCGACGGTACCGTCTGGACGCTGGCAAGTCACCGCAGACTTACGGCCTCGGATTCAAGGAACTCTGGCAATTGCCGGAGGGCCGCGTGCAGCCGGGCCTGATCCAGCACACCGTCGGCTTCCCGGTGGACGCGGGGACCTACGGCGGCAGTTTCCTGTATCACCTGGACCAGAACCGCGTCTACGTGGGGTACGTGGTCGGGCTCGATTACACCGATCCGCGCTTTCAACCCTTCGAGGCCTTCCAGCAGTTCAAGAATCACCCGACGGTCAAGCCACTGTTCGAGGGTGGCGAGCTCATTACCTACGGTGCGCGAACCATCATCGAGGGTGGCTGGCAATCAATGCCCATGCTCGAAATGCCGGGCGCGATGCTGATCGGCGACTCGGGTGGCACGGTCAACGTGCCGAAGATCAAGGGCGTACATCAGGCCATGCGTTCGGGAATGCTGGCTGCAGAGCATCTGGTGGAGACCGGCGGCACCGAGGGATTCGACCAGCGCTGGCGCACGTCGGACGGAGGGCGTGAACTCTACAAGGTTCGCAACATGCGCCCCGGGTTCCGCGGTGGCATGTGGATTGGGCTGCTCAATGGCGCACTCGAGACGGTCACCGGCGGTCACACGCCGTGGACGCTGCAAAATCACGCCGACCACTCGGCTCTCAAGCGTCTCGACGAGGCCCCGCCTCCCGAGCGGGCATGGGGTGACAAGACACTCAAACCCAAAGACCGGTTGAGTGCCGTGTATTTCGCCGGCAACACGCACGATGATGCACAACCTGCCCACCTCAAGGTGGCAGACACTCACCTGTGCGCAACCCGCTGCGCTCAGGAGTATGGCAATCCGTGCCAGTATTTCTGTCCAGCGAACGTCTACGAGATGGTCGACGACGGAGCCGGTGGCCGCAAACTGCAGATCAACGCCGCGAACTGCGTGCACTGCAAGGCCTGCGACATCAAAGACCCCTACGAGCAAATCACCTGGACCACGCCGGAAGGCGGCTCGGGCCCGAATTATCCAGGCATGTGATGCGCAACGAGCGGCCCAGCGCGGCCACGAGCCCCGGGACCGGCCTGCGTGAGGCCTACCGGGCGGCGCTGGAGCAGCACGGTTACCAGGCGGATCCGGCGCAGGAGCACGCAGTTGCGCGGCTCGAGGACTTGCAGCGTCGATTGCAGGCCGCTGCGACCGCGCCAACCGGCATCGCAGGGCTGCTCGCGCGGTTGAGTGGTCGACGTTCGCCCAGCGGCTCAGTGCGCGGGTTGTACCTGTGGGGCGGCGTCGGGCGTGGCAAGACGTTCCTGATGGACCTGTTCCACGCCAATCTGACGGTGTCGTCGCGGCGCGAACACTTCCACCGCCTCATGAAGGATGTGCACGATCGTCTGAAGCACGTGCAGAACGAGCCGAACCCGCTGCAGGAAGTGGCTCGCGACATGTCGCGCGATTGCCGGATATTTTGTTTGGATGAACTGTTCGTCAGCGACATCGGCGATGCGATGTTGCTCTCAGGTTTGTTCTCCGGCCTGCTCGCCAACGGGGTGACGCTGGTCTTCACCTCCAACACTCCACCGAGTGGTCTGTATCGAGACGGATTACAGCGCGCGCGATTTCTGCCTGCAATCGCTCTGCTCGAGCAGCACACCGAGATCCTCGAGCTTGATTCGAGACAGGATTACCGGCTGCGTCAGCTTGAAAAGGCACCGCTGTATTTCACTTCTGGCGACAAGGACGTTCAAGCCCGTATGCGCGAACGCTTCCGCGAACTCGCCGGATCTGACGGCGCCCCTGTACCCATCAGGGTCGAGGGCCGTTCGATTCCCGTGCTGGCCCGCACGGACGACACCATCTGGTTCGATTTCGCAGCGCTGTGTGATGGCCCTCGCAGCCAAAGCGACTATGTTGAATTGGCCCGTGAGCACCGTAACCTGTTTGTCTCCGACGTGCCCGTCTTCACCACCAGCCTCGAGGATCAGGCCCGGCGCTTCATCGCACTCGTCGATGAACTATATGATCGCAACGTCAAACTGGTCGTCTCGGCATCGGTTCCGCCTGACCGACTCTACGCTGGCGATCGATTGCGGTTCGAGTTCGCCCGAACCTGTAGTCGCCTGATAGAAATGCAAAGCCACGATTATCTGGCGAGGCCGCATCGACCCTGAACAGGACGGCGAGGCGTTGACGCTGGCCGGGACGGCGCAGCAATCGTTACAATCGTCACCTTGGCGGCAATCGCCGCCGGCAGGGCTGACAGTGAAAAAGTCCGTCATCGAGCTCGAACATTTCCTGCCCTATCGCCTGTCAGTGCTGGCCAACCTGATCAGCAACACCATCGCCAGCACCTATCAGTCACGCTTCGGATTGACCATACCGGAGTGGCGGGTCCTCGCCGTACTGACGCGTCACCCGGGGCTCGCCGCAACCGACGTAGCCCTCAAGACTCGAATGGACGCGGTAGCCGTCAGCCGCGCCGTCAACCGACTGCTACGCAATGGCCGAGTACTGCGCACGGTGTCACGGGCAGACCGGCGGCGCTCGGTGTTGCATGTCTCGGCCTCCGGTGCGGCAGTCTACCGGGTCGTCGCGCCCGAGGGATTGGAACTGGAACGGCAGTTGCTCGCAGCACTGGACGCACCGACGCGAAAAGTGCTGGACGATGCACTGAACGTCCTGACGCAGCGCGCCGAAGCAATCGCATCATCGGCAGATCAGTCAACAAATCAGATGTCAGGCCGACCGGCGGCGCGGAACGCCGATGCGCAAGTCCGCAGGACCGCCAAACCCACGCCGCCGACATTGCTCGATGAAGTACCGGACGTTGCACACGCCGAACAACGGTGGACCCGCTTGCCCAAGGAACGCACCTCCATCGTTGCTTCAGACAGCGTGCGACGGCGTCGTCGAACGAGCAGGAAATAATCGCAGGGCATCGAGTAGGCGACCCGCTCAGTCGCAAAATTCCCAAGGAAACACGACTATGTCAGGAACCATCCCGGCAGCGCGGCAACAGATCATCGGACGGATCGCATCCGCTGCGCGCGGGTGGCGAGCGCCACCGCTACCGCTGCCCCTCGGCGAATTCATACGGTCGTACTACCGAGGCGTCGACGAAGCCGACCTGCTCTCACAGCTGGCGCCGTCCCTTGCCAAGGCGGCGGCTGGCCACCTCAGGTTCGGCGCTTTGCGTCGTAGCGGCCAAGCGCTGGTCCGAGTCTTCAACCCGACGCTCGCGAGAGATGGCTGGGACTGCGAACATACCATCGTCGAGATCGTCACCGACGATATGCCCTTCCTGATCGATTCGCTCGCCATGGTTTTGAACGAACTGGGTCACTCGACCGAGATGATGGTCCACCCAGTGCTCATCGTACGTCGTGACGGTCGCGGTCGGCTTCGATCAATCGACGAGTCGGACGAGGACTGTGTTGCGGAGTCATGGCAGCACGTTTGCATCGGACGGTGCCTCAATGCACCCCAGCTCGATCTGCTTCAGCATCGCATCGAGGCCATGCTGGAGGACGTACGTGTCGCGGTAAGCGACTGGCCCGCGATGCGCAGACGGGCTACGAGCATCGCGCGCAGCCTGGCCAGCGGTGAGGCCGGCGCGCCAACGGCAGAAACAGCAGAGGCCAGCGAATTCATGGCGTGGCTGGCTGACAATCATTTCACTTTTTTGGGCTACCGCGAGTACAGGCTGGAGCGCGGCGCCAAAATCGATCGTCTGGTCCCGGTAACGGGTTCGGGTCTCGGACTGCTGCGTGCGAGGTGTGGCCGCCAGCGCCCGCAAGCTACTGCGCTCGAAGGAGAAATCCGTCGGCGCGCACGCGAACGCACGATTACGGTCGTCACCAAGGCGAATTCGATGTCGACCGTACACCGCGCAACGTATCTCGACTATGTCGGCATCAAAACCTTCAATGCCCGCGGCGCCGTCACCGGGGAGCGGCGTTTCATCGGACTGTTCACCTCGAACACCTACACGATCAGTCCGTTTGAGATTCCGCTGTTACGGCACAAAGTGCAACGCGTATTCGAGCTTGCCGGAGTGACGCCCGTAAGCCACGACGGCAAGGCGCTCACTCACCTGCTGGCGACACATCCACGCGACGAACTCTTTCAGGCGAGCGTCGCCGAACTCGACCAGACCAGTCGCGGCATCGTCAATCTCTACGAGCGACGGCGGGTTCGGTTGTTCCTGCGGCGTGATCCATATCAGCGGTTCTTCTCATGCCTGCTATACGTCCCGCGTGATCGTTACAACACACAGGCGAGGGAGAGGATCGAATCGATCCTGCGCGATGAGTTGGGGGGAGTCGCTCTCGAGTCGCAGGTCCAGATCTCCGATTCGGCGCTCGCCCGCCTGCTGATTCTGGTGCGAACCGCCGACAGCCACCGCAGCGAGGTGGAAGTCACGCACGTCGAACGTCGCATCTCTGCCGAATTGCGCAATTGGGCAGACCAACTGCGAATCGCGCTGCGCGAGAGATTCGCGGAGGAACGCGCGGAGTCGATTGCAACGACCTTCGGCGAGGCATTTCCGGTTGCCTATCAGGATGAGACCTCGCCGGCCGAGGCCATTGTCGATATCGATGAACTGCTCAGGCTGCCGACTGCGAATCCGGCACTCGGCCTTGCACTGCGTGCCGGAGCGCCGAACAGCAAGTCGCTGCATTTGCGCATCTATCGTCGCGGCGCGCCGCTTGCAATGTCTGACCTGGTGCCGCAGCTGGAAAACTTCGATCTGCGCATTCTTAACGAACGCCTCTATCGGCTGACCGATGAGGCTGGATCCCCACGCTGGATCCAGGACCTCGAGGTAACCCACGCGGGCGGACAGGAGCTCGCTCCAGCTCACGTCGGCGAGCGCTTCAAGGAGGCGTTTTTCGCGGTGCACGACGGCCGCGCGGAGAGCGATGGATTCAACCGACTAGTGCTCTCGGTCGGACTGCATTGGCGTCAAGCGCTGGTGCTGCGCGCAGTGTGCCGCTACCTGTTGCAGACAGGTCTGCCATTCAGCCAGCGCTACATGGAAACCGTGCTGGCGAGACATCGCGGAGTTGCGGCGCGACTGGTGTGGACATTTGAAGCGAGGTTCGACCCCGTGCTGTCCAGCGGCGTACGGGCCTCACAGCTGCGCGCGTTGGCCTCTGAGATCGGCGAAGCACTCGAGCAGGTCAGCAATTCGGACGAGGATCGTATTCTGCGAGCGTTTCACGCCGTGATTGTCGCCACCCTGCGCACTAATCACTATCAGCGCGACGTATCAGGGGAGCACAAGAGCTACCTGGCCCTCAAGCTCGATCCTCAAGCACTGCCGGAGCTGCCGAAGCCACGGCCGATGTATGAGATCTGGGTTTATTCCCCGCGCGTCGAAGGCGTCCATCTGCGAATGGGCAAGGTGGCCCGTGGCGGACTGCGGTGGTCCGATCGCCGCGAGGATTTCCGCACCGAGGTGCTCGGCCTCATGAAGGCCCAGAACGTGAAAAACACATTGATCGTGCCGGTGGGAGCCAAGGGCGGTTTCGTACCGAAGCAATTGCCCATCGGCAATCGCGAGGCCGTGCAAGCCGAGGGCGTCGCCTGTTATCGCATCTTCATCCGGGCCCTGCTCGACCTGACCGACAACGTGCATGGCAGTCGGATCGTTCCGCCACCGCATACCGTCCGCCACGACGCGGATGACCCCTATCTTGTCGTAGCGGCGGACAAAGGGACGGCGACATTTTCCGACACAGCGAATGCCGTGGCTGCCGAGTACGGCTTCTGGCTGGGCGATGCGTTTGCCTCGGGCGGCTCAGCCGGATATGACCACAAGGGCATGGGCATCACGGCCAAAGGGGCATGGGAATGCGTCAAACGGCATTTCCGCGAACTCGGGATCGATACCCAGACTCAGGATTTTACCGTCGTCGGCATCGGCGACATGGCGGGCGATGTATTCGGTAACGGCATGCTGCTATCGAGACACATCCGACTGATGGCTGCGTTCAACCACCAGCACATCTTTCTCGATCCGGACCCGGATGCCGCCAAGAGCTTCGCTGAACGGGAACGACTCTTCCGGCTGCCTCGCTCATCTTGGAGCGACTACAACCCACGACTGATTTCGCGGGGCGGTGGCGTATTTGCACGCGACGCAAAGGAAATCACGCTGAGCCCTCAGGCCCGTGCCCTGCTGGGAGTCACCACGACCAAGGCAACGCCGACCGAAATCATCCGCGCCATCCTGAGGATGCCTGCTGACCTGCTCTGGAATGGTGGCATCGGCACCTATGTCAAGGCATCTTCGGAAGCCAATGCCAGCGTCGGCGACCGCAGCAACGACGCGGTACGCATCGACGGTCGGGATCTGCGCTGCAAGGTCGTGGGCGAAGGCGGCAACCTGGGAGTCTCGCAACCGGGTCGGATCGAGTTTGCCGCAGCGGGTGGTCGCATCAACACCGATTTCGTCGACAACTCGGGTGGTGTGGACTGCTCCGACCATGAGGTCAATATCAAGATTCTGCTCAAGACCGCACAGGAGCAGGTCGGCCTCACGACCGGCGCGCGTAACCGCCTGCTGGCGCAGATGACCGAAGAGGTCGGCGCCCTCGTGCTGCGCGACAACTACCTGCAGAGTCAGGCAATCAGTCTGCTGCAGACCTCGGCAGCCGAAAGTCTGGGTGAACACGCCCATTTCATCCGGACTTTGGAACTGGCCGGTGTGCTCGACCGCGCACTCGAAAACCTGCCGACCACCGAGGAGATCGAGGAGCGCCAGCGAGCCGGTCGCGGTCTGACCCGACCGGAACTCGCCATGCTGCTGAGTTATTCGAAAATTGCCCTCAACCAGCAACTGATGCAATCAGACGTACCTGAAGATCCGTACCTGTCCCTGGAACTTGGGCGCTACTTTCCCCGCCGCCTCGGTAGCAAATACGCAAGCGCGATGCAGCACCATCGCTTGCGTCGCGAGATCATTGCGACGGCAACGACCAATAGCATCACCAATCGCATGGGCCCCACCTTCGTCTTGCGAACCCAGCAGGACACCGGAGCGGATGCGGCCGCCGTCGCGCGAGCGTACTCGATCGCACGTGAGGTATTCGACGTACGCGAGCTGTGGGGCCGCATCGAAGCGCTGGACAATCGGGTGCGCGCCGACGTGCAATACAAGATGATGCGTGAAACGGTCAGCCTGATCAGTCAGGTGACCTACTGGATGATCCAGCGCCATCGCGGCCGTCTCGGCATCGAGGCGCAGGTCAGCCGGCTGCGTCCCGGCGTCAGCGAGCTGGCGCGCGATCCCCTGTCTTGGCTGCGCGGACTGGAGCGCGGCGCCTTCGCCCGACAGCGGGAGAGCTTGACCGACGCAGGCGTACCGATCGAGTTGGCACAGCGCATTGCCGCCTGTTCGGCGCTGCAATGTGCGCCGGATATCGTCGAATTGGCCACTCACGCCAAGGTCAGCGTCGATGCGGCCGCGTCGGCTTATTCAGATATCGGCAGCAGTTTCGGACTCGACTGGATACGTCAGGCCATCGAATCGCTGGACACTGACGGTCACTGGCACTCGGTCGCGCGCGGCAGTCTGCGGGAAGCCGTTTACATCACCCATCGCATGCTCGGCGAACGGGTGCTGCACGCGGGACGCGAGCGTGATCCGGGCCTCGCGATCGAACGGTGGGTGAAGTCACACGAATCAGCAGTGGCCCACGCGCAGTTGGTCGTCAACGACATCCGGGCACAGCCATCGGCGGTAGATTTCGCCTCGCTGTCGGTCGCGCTGCAATCGGTGCGGCGCCTGGTGGTCGCAGAACGCTGATGCGCTGTGCGGTGATCCTGACGACGCACGAGCGCCCCGACGCGTTGGCTGCCAGCCTCGCGGGCATCGCTGCCCAGACCATGCCACCGGACGAGGTGTTGATCGCGGATGACGGCTCCGGCGCCGAGACGCGACAGCTGGTCACGCTGTTCGCTGCGAGATCAGCCTGCCCGGTACAGCATCTCTGGCAGCCGCATCAGGGCTTTCGCGCCGGGCGCGCGCGCAATCTGGCCATTGCCCGGACCTCATGCGAGTACGTGATACTGCTCGACGGAGACATGGTGGTGGAATCGCACTTCATCGAGGATCACCGCAGGGCTGCGCGTCCCGGGCATTGGCATCAGGGCACCCGAGTGATGCTGAACGCACATGCCTCGCAGGAACTGATCACATCGCGCCAACTCCCCGACGCGTCGACCCTGGGATTGACCTGGCGCGGCCGCTCCTATGTGCGGCGACTTCCGGCTCTATCGCGATACGCGGCGCAGGCTGCCAACGCGTTCGTGGCAGTCAAATCCTGTAATCAAGGCATCTGGCGTCATGACCTGCTGCGAGTCAATGGTTTTGATGAAGAGATGACCGGCTGGGGATCCGAAGACAAGGAACTCTGCGCACGGTTGGCAAATGCGGGCATCCGGCGGCAGACCCTGCTCTGGTGCGCGATTGCCTTTCATCTGCACCATCCCCCCGCCGCGCGCGACGACGCGCGGCGAAATCGCGATCGCTGGCTGGAGTCAGTCAAAACCGGCCGCACCCGCTGCATGAGGGGCGTTGCGGATCATCTGCAGCACTGAGGCCAGAAGGCGTTGCAGTCCGCCAAGCGGGCTTGCGTGCGATAGAATCCCGTCATCGTAATCACGGATCACGCCATGGCCACCGGAAAACTGCTGCTGCTGCGTCACGGACAAAGCACCTGGAACCTCGAGAATCTGTTCACGGGCTGGGTCGACGTCGACCTCTCCGCGCAAGGATTGATGGAGGCACAGGAAGCCGGACGGCTGCTGAAGGCAGAGGGCATCCCCTTCGACATCGCGTTCACGTCGGTGCTGAAGCGCGCGATCCGCACGCTTTGGATCGCACTCGATGAGATGGATATGATGTGGTTGCCGATCGAGCGTTCATGGCGTCTCAACGAGCGGCATTACGGGGCCCTGCAGGGACTCGACAAGGCGCAGACGGTTGCCAAGCACGGCGCTGAACAGGTCAAGGTCTGGCGGCGCAGCTATGACATTCCGCCCCCGCCGTTGAGCACGGACGATCGCCAGCACCCGCGCTTCGACCGCCGTTACGCTGCGGTACCGGCGGAGGAACTGCCGTCCTGCGAATCCCTCAAGGACACGCTGGCTCGCGTGCTGCCTTTCTGGGAGTCGCGTATCGCCCCTGAACTGCTCGCCGGTCGCAACGTGCTGGTAGCCGCGCACGGCAACAGCCTGCGCGCGATGGTGAAAATGCTCGATGGCATGTCGGATGCCGACATCGTGGAATTGAACATCCCAACGGGCGTACCGCTGCTCTACGAATTGAATGCCAAGCTCAAGCCGATCAGCAGTCGGTACCTCGGCGATCCGGCCGCCATCAAGAAGCGCGCCGAGGCCGTCGCACGCCAAACCGAGGGCAAAACGAAGTAGTTTCCTATCGGCCGACCATGCGTCAGCTGGTCGAAGGCATGCGCCTCGGATAGCGCGCGGGGTTCTTCAGGTCAGAAAGCCGCCGTCCACGACCAATGCTTCCCCGTTGACGTAGGCTGCCGCGTCGGAGGCGAGAAAGACGGCTGCGCCAGCCAGATCCTGCGGCTCCCCAACCCGGCGCAACGGGTTATCACCGATGTAGTGCGCGAGTTGCTTGTCATCCGCGAGCAGGGCACCGGCCATCCGCGTGCGGACCAAGCCGGGCAGTATGGCGTTGCAGCGGATCCCCAGTGGACCACACTCTCGCGCATAGGCTCGTGTCATGCCGATCACTGCCGTCTTGGTGATCGAGTAGATGCCCTGCAATGGACCCGGCCGCACGGCATTGACCGAGGCGACGTTGATGATCGAGCCACGACCACGCTCCCGCATCATCCGCGCGGCATACTGCGAGGCAAAGAAATAGCCGCGCAGATTGACATCCACGGTCTTCTGAAAAGCGCCCGGATCGGTATCCAGAATGTGGCCGTAGAACGGACTGGCTGCCGCGTTGTTGACCAGCACGTCTACGCCGCCGTAGCGAGCCCCGACCGCGTCGAACAGCGCTTGCAGAGCATCCATATCGCCGATGTGACAGGCAATGGCTTCAGCCCGCCCTCCCGCCGCGCGAATCGACTCCGCCACGGCCTCACAGCCATCCTGACGGCGGCTGGATACGATCACCCGGGCGCCGTGCGCAGCATAAGCACGTGCGATGGCCTCCCCTATGCCGCGACTTGCACCAGTCACCACGGCAATACGATCAGTCAATTGGAAGGATACCGACATGTAGTCCCCTTATCCCGGTCCGGCGCAGCCGGCGTTTGCCACGCCGATGTCATTCGCGAGAAACAATATCGCTTGCCGCATCGTTTCAGACGAACTTGGCCTTGCGCTTATTGAGGAAGGCGTCCACGCCCTCTTTGCCCTCCGCGGTCGCTGCCTGGCTGGCGATGGTACGGCCCTCCAAAGCCATCTGCGCCTCGAGCCCGGCGACTGAGGCAGCCATCAACCGTTTCACCTCGCCATACGCACCGGTGGGCCCAAGGGCGAGCTTGGCCGCCAGACTGTGTGCGGTCGACAGAATCTTGTCGTCCTCGACCACCTGATTGACCAGACCCCATTGCAATGCCTCTTCGGCCGAGAGCAAGCGGTTGGTAAGCATCAGTTCCATCGCACGCCGGTGACCGACGATACGCGGCAGAAAGAAAGACGTACTGCAATCAGGCGCCAGAGCTACGCCGGTGTAGGCGAGAGAAAACTTACTGCCCTGTCCACAGACGGCGAGATCGGTCATGCACAGCAAGCCGATGCCGCCACCAGCAACCGTACCGTTCACCGCCGCGACGACCGGTTTACGCATGCGCGTGAAGGAGCTGATGGCCGCATGGATGTTCGTGGTCAGCTCGTTGAGAAATGCAGCGACGCCCTCGCCTTGCTCCGCCATGCCGCGCAAATCGCCACCAAAGCAGAAATGCTTGCCCGCGCCGGTCAGAACGACCGCTCGCACGGCAGGATCAAATTCACACTGCATGGCCGCCGCCAACAGGTCACGACCGAGCTCGAGGCTCATCGCATTCGACGCATCGGCACGATTGAGAGTGACGGTCGCGACATGATCGCGTACGTCGACCAGTACGGTATTTGTCATGGATGACTCCAGTTCAATCAGGGGACAATTTTCGGCTGCACCGCGGGGCGGGTCAGGACTGTCGGGACAGTTCGCGCAGCTTGCTCTCTAGATAGGAAATCATGCGGCCTTCATGGTCGCGAAGGTCCTGAGTGAGAAAACTCACGGCCATGCCGTCCATCACGTACCTGACCAGATCGAGGGCGAGATCAAACTTCTCACCGGACTCGCGCCACTCCGGCCAGAGGTCGACGGCAGTGCGGTACCACTCCCGCTCGAACGCCTCCTGGGCCGGCCGCAGAATTACCTGCAGTTCAGGATCGGTGCGAGCCGCAATCCACAGCTCGAGAAAGGCCACGTACATCGGATGCTTGACGTGTTCGAGGTACGCCTCGAGCGCCTTGCGCGGCCGCGCTTCGTCGCGCGGCATCTTGTCTATGGCCCTGCGGAAGGCCTTCAGCCGCTTCGCGTGCAAGTGCTCGACCGCGGCCCGAACTATGTCGATCTTGGAGGGGAAATGATGGAGCATCGCGCCACGCGACAGGCCGGCGCGATCCGCGATCACGGTCGTGGTGGTCCCGGAGTACCCCATTTCGACGAAACAACGCAATGCCGCCTCGACGATCTGCAACCGAGTCGACGCGCTCTTTTGGGCCTGCCATCCGGCCGGCTCCGGTTCTGCCGATTCGAGCGGCGTGGGTGTGCGTGGGGTCATCGGCTGCTTCTTTTTCCTTTGCCAAGGCTAGGATGTGGTGCCTGTCGGAAAAAGTCAAAGATGATTGAAACAGACACGCCTGACTGATAACGTCCGGCGCCTGCGGCTGCAAACCCGAGTCGGGCCAACTGCGGCTGGTCAGTCACCGCTTCCACCGAAAATATGTCTACTACTGCAAGGAGTCCAGCCATGGGTCGTCTCACCGGAAAGACTGCGATTGTGACGGGCGCCGCCACGGGGCTCGGCCGGGCGGATGCGGTCGCGCTCGCCCGCGAGGGTGCCAACGTGGTGGTCACCGACCTCAACGAGGCAGACGGTCAGCGGTTGGTGGACGAGTTGAACGGGGCGCGGGCCGGCAGCGCAGTATTCATGAAGCAGGATGTCCGCGAGGAGTCGCGCTGGCAGGAAGTCATCGCCGAAACGGTGCGGCGCTATGGCGGCCTGCACGTGCTGGTCAACAACGCGGGAATGGTCAAGATCGCAACGCCCGAGACCTGCACACTCGAGGAATTCAGATTGCAGAACGCGGTGATGTCCGAGGGCGTCTTCCTCGGTTGCAAGCACGCCATCCCCGCCATGAAGGCGAGCGGCGGTGGCTCCATCATCAACATGTCCTCAGTGGCCTCGCACCTCGGCTATCCGGTGTACTTCGCGTACAGCGCCGCCAAGGGCGCCGTGCGCTCGATGACCAAGTCAGTCGCGATCCACTGCCAGATGAACAAGTACAACATCCGCTGCAACTCGGTGCACCCGGGGGCGATCGACACGCAGATGGTGCGCGATTCCACCAAGCAGCTCGGCATGGAGATGTCGGCGTGGGAACAGAGTCCGACCGGCATCGGTCAGCCGACGGACGTCGCAAACGTAGTGGTATTTCTTGCGTCCGACGAGTCGCGTTTCGTCAACGGCGCCGAAATCGTGCTCGACAACGCGCTGATCGTGCAGTAACCGAAGCCGATTGCCCGATGACGGCCTGATGGCCGTCGATCTGCGGGCCAGTGCCGCGGGCTCGGGACGCAGCGGCGCCCGGCCCGCTCGCAGTCATTCGTCGGGAGCGATGGTGACTGCCAGACCATCGAGTGCTGCGGTCATCTCGACCTGACAGCTCAGGCGCGATCGGGTCGGATCGTACTGCTGCAACTCCACCAGCAGTTCCTTCTCGTCTGCTTGCGGCGCCGGCAGTTTCGTCGCCCAGCCGGCATCCACGAACACGTGGCATGTCGCGCAGGAGCACAGACCGCCGCAAATCGCCGTGACGCCGTAGTCGAGTTCGCGCAGGGTCTCCATCACTTTGAGCCCCACCTTACCTTCGACCTCGTGCACATTGCCGTCGCGGTCGGTCACCATCAGCTTCGCCATGCTCACTCCCAACTGTTCATCGTGACTCATTATCGCAGGGCCGGCGCCCTGGGGGCGACCTCGTAGCCCAAGTTGCCGGACGCAGCAATGCGTGGCGACCGCAATCATGCCCGAGATTGATCCGTAAAAAAACAGTCATGACTGTTTAAATGAATACCCTGCGGCACCTATAATCGGGGATACTCGACAGTCAACCGACCGCCGTATATCTGGAGGCAGCAATGGATCTTGGTCTGAGAGGCAAGAAGGCGATCATCACCGGTGCCACACGCGGTATCGGCCGGGCAATTGCGGATCTGCTCGCTGCCGAGGGTTGCGATGTCGGCGTCTGCGCCCGCAGCGAAGACGAGATCGCCGAAACCCTGACCGCGCTGCGCGCGCGCGGCGTCAACGCCGTCGGCTCTCCGGTCAACGTCCGTGATGCCGACGCCTACAAGGCCTGGCTGGAAAGCACCGCCGCAGCCCTCGGCGGCTGTGACATCTTCGTCGCCAATGTCAGTGCCGGTGGCGGCATGGACAGCGAGAAGAATTGGTGGAAGAACTTCGAGATCGACGTGCTGCACACCGTGCGCGGCTGCGAGACCCTGATGGAACATCTCAAGAAGTCCGGCGAGGGCTCGGTGGTTATCATCAGTTCGACCAATGCGATCGAGACCTTCGCCGCACCGATGGCCTATAACGCCATGAAAGCTGCACTCATCACCTATGCCAAACAACTGTCGCAGTTCGTCGGTAAGAGCAACGTCCGTGTCAATGCACTGTCCCCCGGTCCGGTGTATTTCGAGGGCGGCGCCTGGGAGATGATCAAGGGCACCAACCAGAAGTTCTTCGATGCAACCATGCGCGCCATCCCGTGCGGGCGGATGGGCACGCCTGAGGAAGTCGCGCGTATCGTGGCGTTCCTCTCGAGTCCGGCCTCGAGCCTGATCACGGGTGCCAACATCGTGGCCGACAATGGCTTCACCAAGGGCGTGCGCTACTGACGCCATGGGAACCGCCGCCATTGACGCGTACTTCGTCTGCGGGGGCAAGTACCACGACATCGACTACGCCCGCCTGCAACTGCTGGGCCTTCTGGGTGAGCATGAGCGCATCCGCACGCGCATGGCAGAAGACTACCGTGACGCCGACGCGATCGCTGCCAGCGATTTTCTGATCACCTACACGGTGGATGTCGTCCCGGACGAACCCACCGCCCAGCGGCTGCGCAACTACGTGGCGTCCGGTCGACGCTGGCTCGCACTGCATGGGACCAACTCGATCCTGCGCTACGTCAAAGGTCGCGGCTGGGAAGCGCCGCGCGATGCGCAGACCTTCATGACCACACTGGGCAGCCAGTTCGTCGCGCACCCTGCGATCGAACCCTATCGCGTCGAGGTCACGCAACCGGCGCATCCATTGGTCGCGGGCATCGAAGCGTTCGACGCGGACGACGAGTTATACCTCTCGGAGCTGCACCCACCCATCGATGTGCTGCTCCACACGCGCTGGAGCGGCGAGGCACGGGGGTTTGCCGAACGCGACTGGACACAGGATGAGCCGCGTCCGGTGATGTACATCAAGCAGATCGGCGCAGGCGAGGTGCTCTATCTCACGCTGGGCCATGCGCGCGGACGCTACGACATGCGCCCACTGATGGACGAGTATCATCAGGTGGAGCGCGGCAGTTGGAAGGTCCCTGCCTTCCATGAATTGCTCCGTCGCGGCATTCGCTGGGCCGCGAAACTCGACTGAAGGGGACACGGCAATGGCCTCCGACCCGATACAGGACGAACTGAACAACGCCTCGCGCACACCGGCCTATCGTAAGGTCAAACGTGTTGCGCCGGAGGATAGTCCCAACACGCCGAGCGCCAAGGCGCCCGACCCGGATCTCGGTCATGCGCTGATTCCGAAGGAGCGTTACACCTCGATCGAATTCATGCAGCTGGAGTGGGACAAAGTCTGGACCAAAGTCTGGCTGCTCGGCGGTCTTGAATCCGACATGCGCGAGCCGGGCGACTTCATCGTTACGGAGATCGGCCGAGAGTCCGTACTGCTGGTACGTCAGCAGGACGGTAGCGTGCGCGCCTTCTATAACGTCTGCCTGCATCGCGGCAATCGACTGCGCCCAACGGGAATCGGCAGTGCCGACTCGTTCAAGTGCCAATACCACCACTGGGAGTACGCGATCGACGGCGCCTTCAAGCGCATCCCCGATCTCGACACGTTTCCGCAAGGCGCCCCGCCCCGCCGCGGCTTGGTTGAACTGCGCTGCGACACATGGGGCGGCTTTGTCTGGTTCAGCCTCAATCCCGACGTCGGACCCCTGCGGGATTTCCTCGATCCGATGCCCCAACACCTGGACCCCTACAACTTCCACAAGATGGCGCTCACCCGCGACATCACCGTGGAGTGGGACTGCAACTGGAAGGCATCCGTCGATGCGTTCAACGAGAGTTACCACGTGCAGGGCATCCACCCGCAACTGATGTGGTACCTCCACGACCTCGACATCCAGATCGACTGCTATGAAAGGCACAATCGCTACCTGATACCGTTCGGCACCTGGAGTCCGCGCGTACGCCGTCCGCCGTCGATTCCCGATCCGATCAAGGTGATCATGAAGACCGCCGGCATGGATCCGGCCGACTACGACGAGCCGCTGGAGAACATCCGTCGCGACGTACAGAAGTGGAAGCGCAAGCACGGGCCGTCACAGGGCAAGGATTACTCGCAGCTCAACGATGACCAGTTGACTGACGATTACCACTACCTGATCTTTCCCAACATCACGCTCAACGCGCATGCGGATGACCTGATGTTGTTTCGGCAACGTCCGCATCCGAGTGACCCGAACCGGATGTTCTACGATATCTGGACCTTCGAGCTCGTTCCGGAGGGGCACGAGTGGCCTCAGCGGCCGCGTCACCAGCATTTCAAACACGGTGACAAATCGATCGGTCTGGTGCTCGACCAGGACGCGGCGAATTTGCCCGGTGTGCAGGCGGGCATGAATTCCGCTGCGTTCGAGGGTCTTTGGATCGGCGCGCAGGAGCTGCGGATCCGCCACTTCCACAAGGTGCTAGATGATTACATCCACGGCACCGGCGGAAACTCCGGCGGCTGAGCATCGATCAGGCGGACACCCAGCGCGCGCGCCTCGGGGTAGAGCGCGTCAGAATCTAGAAACGCCGAGGCCGAGACCGCCATCGACCTCGAGGGCCACACCCGTGACCCACTTCGCCTTGGCCAGGTACTCGATGGCCTCAGCGATCTCAGCGGCGGTACCGATCCGACCGAGGGCATGGTCGGGAGCCAAGGTCGCATAGCGTGCGGCAGCCTGCTCTTGCGTGAAGATCCCGGCCCGCACGTTGATCTCGGTGACCACCGCACCGGGTACCACACAATTGACGCGGATCTGGCGGCGCCCGAGTTCAGCCGCCATGACGCGGGTCAGACCCTCGATGGCCGCTTTGGTCGTCGCATACGGCGACGCCCCCGGATAAGCGCGCCGGTTGTGTACCGAGCCTAGAAAAATGATGGCGCCCTGGGTCGCCTCGAGATGCGGCACCGCCAGACTGGCGAGCATCATCGGCGCGATGACGTTGGTATCGAACGCCTCCCGCAGTACCGACTCGCTGTAGGCGTCGACCGCCTGCCGGTACATGTTGCCGGCGTTGTTGATCAGCGCATCCAGCCGACCCCCATGCTCCATCGCAGCAGCGAGCATGGTCTCGCGATCGCTCTGCACCGTCACGTCGCCCGTGACAGCGCGACAGGCAGGCCCGATGGAACGGGCCACATGCTCCACCTTGTTGCGTCGCCTTCCGGCGATCGTGACCCGCGCGCCGCGCGCCGCAAAGTGTCTCGCCGTACCCTCGCCGATGCCGGAGCCACCGCCCGTGATCAGCACCGACATGCCATTGAGTTCGCTCATCGTCAGATCGACTCCTGTGCTCCGAACGTCCTGCCGGTCACCCAAAGTGCAGCGCGCCGCAACAGCCGTGCATGAGTGAGCTCGCCCAGCGACTCGGCGTCATGCCCCAGCGAGTCATAGAACACCCGGCCGCGACCGTATCGGTGGGTCCAGATCGCTGGTTCGTCGCGTGTGCTGTCGGGTGCACGCACGGTCGCTACCAGCTGGACGGCGGGGCTGACCTCCAGCGCAGAGTAGGCTTCATCAGTCAGTGTGAAACCCTGCAGCCCCGCGGCGAGGGGATGATCGGCACGGAGTGTGGCCGTCACGGTACCGAGGGGCGGATGAAAGGACTGCCCCCAATGCCAGCGTCCGCCGAGCAACTCGCCCCACTGCGGCCAGTCATCGAAGCAGATACTGGCAGTGTGCAGCCCCATCAGGCCGGCGCCGTTGGCAACGTGCGTCTCGATTTTTCGTCGGGCAGGGTCGGGAATCGAAAAAGCCCACTGCGCCCGGTCCGGCGCATACTTCTCATGCTGGGTCATGCCCCAACGCAGCGCATAAACGACCAGCAACGCGGTCGGATCACGCTCGATCGCAGCGATCACCGACTCGAGTTCGCAGGTGACATGGACATCAAAACCAACGCTTGCCAGCAACTGGCCGAGCACAGGAGCTGACTGCGGAAACGGATGTCCGATGCCGCCCGAAAAAACGACCGCTGCAGGCTTCACCCGACGCCGCGCTCCGTCAATCCATGCTGCGCGGCAATTGCTGCAGCACGCTGTGGGAGATTCCCCCGTCAACCACCAGATGATGTCCGGTGATATATCCGGCTCCATCGGAAGCCAGCCACAGCACCGCATTGGCAATGTCCTCCACCGTGGCGAGCCGTTTCAGCGGGACGGCTGCGCTGCGCATCTGCCGGACCTTGGGATTGGCATAAATCGGCGCGGACATGCCGCCATCGACAAAACCCGGCGCGACTGAATTCACGCGGACGCCGTCCGCACCAAGTTCCATGGCAAGCAGTTCGGTGAGAGCGACCACACCTGCCTTGGCTGACGGGTACGCGCCCGAGCCGGGGGCGGGGGTGATTGCATTGATGGAGGACATGTTGACGATGACCCCGCTGCCGCGCGGACGCATCCGCAAACCTGCCTCGCGGGCAACGATGTACGTGCCGTTGAGGTTGACGTTCACGACGGTTCGGAAGTCATCCACTGACTGCTCCAACAACGTACCGAAGCGAACGATGCCCGCATTGTTCACCACGAGATCCGGTACATCGCCGAAGGCGTCGAACGCTGCGGCTACGGCCTTCTCGTTGCTCACGTCAGCTGCTAGCGCCACATGCCCACCCGCGCCGAGCTGACCCACCACGGACTGGCACGCAGCCAGATCGAGATCGAGCACACCGACGCGGTAACCAGCGCGCGCCGCCGCGACACAGATAGCGGTGCCTATGCCATGGGCGGCGCCGGTAACAAGAGCTGTCTTCAATTTGATTTCTCCAGAACGGACTCAGCGTCCGAAAACAATGGGATACCGGCCCCAGTTAAGGCGCGCGGTGTTGGTCGCGAGTTCAGCCGGCCTGGCGGGATCAGGCCGCGCCCTCGCCGCAAACAGGGCACGCAGGATGAGCGCAATGATGCCGTACTGATGATCATCGGGATTGACGTTGCCACGGGGCACGACACCACCGTCAAGATCACGACCCAGACAGGTGTGCACCCCGGTGCCAAAGGTCAGCCCGAAGGGTTCATGCCCAGCCGGGATCGCTCGGTAAGGATTGAATCGGTCGGCATCGCTGCCAAACACGTCCTGCTGTCGATTAGCCGTCCACAGATCGATCTGCACCCGGTCCTCGGGATCAACCGGAATTCCGCCGCTGAGTCGTACCGGGCACAGCGGCTTGCGCCAGGACACGGGACTTGCCGGATGCAAACGCAGGCTCTCGTGTACACACCTCTGCAGGAATAAGGGATCCTCGTTGATCCGTGCAGCATCGGCGGGATGTTCCGCCATCCACTCGGTGATGTGATGGAAGGCATGGGTGGTCGAACTGGCCGTGCTGTGTGAGCCGGCCTGCAGGTAGAAGGCGATCTCGCGGCACAGCACGTCCGCAGGCAACTCCAGCTTGTCCTCGTTGCGCAGCAGCACGGTCAGTACATCGCGGGGCAGCTCTTGCTCGGCAATTTCGCCGCGGTCGTGGCGCGCGATGAGCGCGCTGCGGCGGGCGATCGAATCAGCGAGGAATCCCCCCTCGAACTCGCGCAGTGCAGCGCTGACCTCCGCCCTGACCTCATCCTTGTCGCGGGTGGAATGCACGAGCGTCGCGCCCTCTCCGAAGATTCTCACCATGCGCAGCAGTGATTCGGTCTCTTCATACGATCGTCGCGGCCGATCGATCCCGGCGAAATCGGCCGTGAGATTGACCGTGATGCGGTGTCCGAACTCAACCAGATCGCATCCGCCGGCCGCCAGCGCCGGCGTCATCAGATCAGCCAAGGCTCGGGGAAACACCTCGGACTCGTAGTAACGGAAGAAGCTGCGACGGAAGACACGGAACTCCAGCATGCGCCGCTGTCGGTGCTCGTCGCCATGGAGCGTGAGCAGCACTTTATCCATGATGACCTTGCCCTCGTCATAGAGAGACTGGGCAAGATTCTCATCGCGCAACGCCGCGAGCGCGTCATCAATCCGATTGAGTGTGATCGTGGTGGCCATGGAGGGCGGGCACTCGCTCAGGGTTCGTGATCCGGGATATCCGGCCGGCGCGGCGCCTCGAAGCCGGCCGCCACGCTGCGACTCAACGCCGCACCGTAGGTGGACACACGCCAGCCCGGCGGATCGCGACGAGGTGGCAGCGGCGTGAGATCGATCTCACGCCCACCGACGAACACATGCCGCATGGCATCGGCTTTGCCGAGCACGGTCACGTCCTGCGCTGGATTACCACGCACGACGATGATATCCGCGAGGCGCCCCGGGGCGATCTCACCCACCTGGCCCGACAAACGCAGCGAGAACGCGTTGGCCTGGGTGGCACATTGGATGGCTTGCAGCGGGGTCAACCCCAAGTCGCGCACAAAGACCTCGAGCTCCCGATAGTGCCACTCGCCATAAGGGGTGATTGAAAATCCGGATTCGCTGCCACACAGCAACGGCACGCCGGCATCGTAGGCCCGACGCAGCATCGCGCAGCTGTCGGCAATCTCGCGCCGGAACATCTCACGCACCATCGGGTCGGCACCCACCGCGGCACCGTAGTCAGCGAGGTTTGCCTGAAAGGTGAACACGGGCATGACCGGTACTTTTCGCTCCACCACGCTGGCGAGCGCCGCCTCGTCCATCAGGGTGGCGTGCAGGATCAGATCCATACCGGCCGCAACGCATTCAATGATGGAGTTTGCCCCACGGCAATGCCCGAGCACCGGAATCCCAAGGTCGTGTGCCGTGTCGCAGACCAGCCGCAACTCATCCTGAGACCAGGATTTGACTTCGCCCCGCAGCGGATGACGCGGCACTAGGCCTGTCACATGAACCTTGATCCAGTCCGCGCCGCCCTTGATCTGCCGACGCACCTCGCTGACGATCTCATCGCGCCCGTTGACCACCTTGCCATAACCGAGAACACCCTGATCCGGGATCAGTCGCCCCGCGGTGCCACCGACACTGGTCCAGAGCGCGTAGGCACCGGCGCTGATGCGCGGCCCCGGCACGATCCCCGCCTCGATCGCATCGCGCAGGTCGATGCCGAGTTCGAAGATGGAATCGGCATCCATGATGCCGGTCACGCCCGCCTGCAGCACCTTGCGTGCGTTCTGTGCAGCAACGATGGCAGCTAGGCCGTGCCGACGGTGGAAGAACAATTCGTCGTTCGAATTCGGCTCGTCGAAAGTCAGATGCATGTGCCCGTCGATCAGACCCGGCATTACGGTCGCGCCCTGAACGTCGATGCGCCGCGGCGCCGAGCCGGCACGCTCCGCGGACTGCGCCGCCTGATCCGCTGCCGCTCCCACCGCAGCGATCCGCTCACCCTCGATCAGCACGGAGCCCGCTACCGGGGCAGCGCCCGTACCATCGATGATCGATCCATTCACCAGCAGCGTCGAGTTCATTTTAGCCTCAGCAAGCGGCGTGCATTGTCGGCGAGCCAGGGTGGGGCATCGATCGGCTGCCCACCGGCCGGCTGATCCCAGCCCGCAAAGTTCGTCCCTAGCACCATTCTCTCACGACCCACGCGGCGCTCAAGAAAGTCGAGCGAACCTGCGTCATGGACATGATTATCGAACCACAGGCGCCGCAGTCGCGCGTCGAACGCGCCCGGCTCGCGCAGGGCATCCGCAGACCACGGGCGCTTGTGCGCCGCCTCGCCGAAGCGACCGGCAAGAAATGCGATCGCACCACCCCCATGGCTGACACAGATATCGAGCTGTGGGTGACGATCCAGCACCCCGCCGAAAATCAGCCGGCCGACCGCGATCGTTTCCTGGGCGGCGAAACCAATGAGCAGTTCAAGATCGAAACGCTCGAGTGGCGGGAAGGCCGCAGGTCCGTCGATACCCGCAGGCGCCGGATGCAGGAACAACGGCACGTCGAGTTCGACACAGCGCGCATACAACACGTCGAGGCGCGGATCCTCCAGCGGGATACCGAACTCGGTACCGACGTAACCACCGAGCAAACCCAACTCGCGCACGGCTCGACTGAGCTCCGCTGCGGCGGCCTCAGGGTCCTGCATCGGCAACGCTGCAAATCCGGCGAGCCGCTCGGGGTAACGTCGGACCAACGAGGCCAGCACCTCGTTGTGTCGCTGACAGAAGGTGATTGCCGCCGCGGGCTCGATGAAATGGAAATAGGTCAATGGGTTGGGTGACAGCACCTGAAAATCGATGCCGGCACGATCCATTGCTGCGATGCGAAGTTCGACATCCATGAATGCGCTGCCACGATAACGCACGCCGTGCAGGCGGTACCCTCCTACGCGGAACAACGGACGACCATCGTCAGCCGTTGTGAGTTCGGGTCCATGCACGCCGGCTGCCCCAAGGGTTTCCTCGAGTACGGCATGGGCATGGATATCGATGGTCTTGGCGTTACGGGCTGACATTGGGCAACTCTGGATACCGGCAAACTGGGTTGGCGACAGGGCTGGCGAAGACCGGGCGTTCAGGGACTCTGAACGATACCGCCGTCAACCGGCACCATGACGCCAGTCACGTAGCTGGCGCGCTCGGAGGCGAGAAACGTCACCACGTCGGCGATTTCTTCCGGTCGAGCCAGCCGGCCACACGGAATTGCCCGCGCGATGTCGGCTTCGACGTCCGCTGCACTGCCGGCCTTGGCCGCCGCACGGCTCGCCGCCATCTGCACGACCCGCTCCGTACGCGTCCAGCCTGGACCCACGGTGTTGATCAGCACATTGTCGGCAGCCAATGGTCCCGCCATCGTTTTGGCCCAACCGAGCGCGGCCAGCCGAAGGCTGTTGGAGAGCATGATATCGGGGATTGGCTGACGCACAGTATAGGAAGAAATGTTGACGATGCGACCCCAGCGCTGCGCACGCATCATGGGCAGCACGGCATTGGTCACTCGCACTGCCGACATGAGGGTGAGTTCGAAAGCACTGGCCCAGGCCGCGTCGCTCACTTGATCGAACGCGCCGGGCGGCGGCCCGCCCGCATTGTTGATCAGGATGTGGATCGTGCCGAAACGGGCCTGCACGTCGCTCACCAGCGCAAGGATCGAATCAGCGTCCGTGAGGTCGCAGGCGAATGCGGCGACCTCACTGCCCGTCTGTGCCGCGATCTCGTTGGCGGCGGCCATGGTCGCATCGAGTCTGCGCGAGCAGATCGCCACGCGCGCGCCCTCCTGAGCGAGTGCCATGGCTGTCGCCTTGCCGATACCCTGACTGGCGGCCGTTACCAGCGCCACCTTGCCGCCTATTCCTAGATCCATTACCGCACCTTACCTCGACCAGCGCTGCCGACGCGCCCATGACTCGAATGTCGTCAGCTGCACCGGCAGCAACTCGAGCACCGGGCGCATGTCCACTCGGAAGGGACGTTCGGGAGAATCGTTATACCACCGGTAGATGCGACGCAGCTGTTCGATCATCGACTCGCGCTGGGCCGGATCGCGCGAGCGGAGCTGGGCGCGCATCACTGCGCAGAAATCATCGACCGGTTGTGGGGTAAACGTGATCGTTCGTCCCGTGACCGAAGACAGGATCGACGCCACATCCTCACCCCGCAGCAGCTGTGGCCCACCCACGTTGACAACGCTGCCGGCCAGAGCGGGACGGGCAGCGGCGGCAAGCATCAGAGCGGCGAGATCTTCCTGACAGATCCATGACACCTCGAGTTCACTCCGATGGGGGTAAACAAAGCGGTTCTCGTCGGCGATGTGAGGGAAAGCCCAACCCCGCAGCAGGTTGCCCATGAACACCACCGGTGCCAGCGTAGTGACCGGAACACCGCTGGCCGCGAGCGCCTCGCGCATCTGATAGCGGATGTCGTGAGCAGGATAGTCCATGCGTCGATCGCGTTGCGGCAGGCTGGTGTTGAACACGATCAGGCGCACGCCAGCTTTCCGCGCAGCCTCGCCCGTGATTTCCGCAGCCTCCAGCAACCAACCGCCGTCGTTGAAGGAACTCGAGGGATAGTTGGCGAGCACCACATCGACGTCGCGCATGGCTGCGCCCAGCGTTGCGGGCTCGCCATAGTCGACCGGGCTGAGTTCCACTTGGGATCCGAGCAGTGAGCGGGCACGACCGGCATCGCGTACCGCAGCGCGGACCCGATGACCCGCCGCGACCGCCTGCGCCACCTGCGGATACCCCTGATCGCCGGTCGAACCCAGCACCAACACGTGCAGCCGTGTGTCGGCCTCGGTCAAAGTGTCAGCCCGCCGAACCGTCGGTGAGTTGCCGCATGTACATGGCCAGGTCGAAGTAGTCACGCCACGCGGCAATCTTGCCGTCGCGAATCTCGAAGGCACCCATGAGCGGCAGACTGACGTGCTTGCCGCCGACGCCGAATTCATCGACTCGCTCGGTCAGCACCGTGTTGCCATTGGCAGCGATCGAGCGGACTTTCCAGTCCACCCAGTCAAAGCGTCCGACGCTGGTCAGGTAGTGATGAACGGCTGCCCGGCCCTGCACGGGTTCCGTCGGCACATTGTGATAGAACACGTCGTCAGTGAAGCAGGCGCAGACGCGATCCATGTCATTGGCATTCCACGCCGCGATGAAGTCGAGCACGATGTCGGTCGGTGACCCGCTCATGGGTTGAGCAGCACCGGGTAGCGCGCCCAAGCCTCGCGCGCGATGCGCGCGTCTCGTTGCGGCGGATTGGTCGGATCCGGACGAGCGCCCGCCGCGAGCAGCGCACGTGCCAGCGCCGTGACGGTCCCGTATTGATGATTCGACGGGTCGGCGCCCACCTTCGGCACCACACCCGCTGCCAACTCACGACCAAGACAGGTGTGCATGCCGACCCCGAAAGTCAGGCCGTACGGCGGCTGCGTGGGCGGCAATTGCCGGTTGGGATTGAAGTCGACGGCATCACTGCCGAAGATCCCCGGCTGCCGGTTGGCCGCGTACAGGTCGATGATCACCGTATCGCCCTCCACGGCCTGATCGCCGGACGGCAGCAACACGTCAGCCAGTGCACGTCGTTGCACGATGGGGCTGGAAGGATGCAGGCGCAGGCTCTCGTGTACACAGCGCTGCAGGAAGAGAGGATCGGTACCGCGTACGCGGGGTTCATCCTCCGGATGCGCCGCGCACCAGGAGAAGATCTCGTGCATGGCGTGCGTCAGCGAATGGATCGAAGTATGCGCACCCGCGAGATAGAAGAAGGCGGTCTCCCGCAGCATCATGTCGCGCTGCAGTTCGACACGGTCCTCGTTGCGCAACAGGATGGTTAGGATATCGCGTGGCAACTGATCTTCGGTGATGGTGCCGGCGGCGAGTTGCGCCAGCATGTCACGGCGCCGGGCCGCGGATGGCGTGAAATAGCGCGCGTCAAATTCCCGCAGCGTGGCACGAATGGACTCGCGCACCGCCTCGCGATCGCCGGAGAACTGTCCTAGCGTGGCAGCCTGACTCATGCCGCGCAGCAGGCTGACCAGATCGTTGCGCTCCTCGTCCGTGCCGAGCGGACGGTCGATGCCGGCGAAATCCGCCGTCAGATCGATCATCGTGTGCGCACCGAATTCCATCAGATCAGCACCGCCCCGCATGCGATAACGCGCGATGGTCCGGTCGATCACAGCGGGCAGTACGTCCGTCTCGTAGTAATTGAAGAAATCCTTCTTGAAGATGCGCATCTCCAGCAGGCGCCGCTGCCGGTGGTCCTCACCGTGCAGCGTGACCAGCACCCGATCCATGAGCACGGCGCCCTCGTCGTACAGGGATTGCTTGAGTTCCGGCACGCCCAACGCCCGATTGGCCTCGTGATAGCCGGTGATGGTCAGTGTATTCATTAGATTTCTCCGCAGACTCGACCGCGATTATGCTGTCGGACGGGTAAGCAGTGCCAGAGATCTTGAGTTATTGCCTCTCATCAAAATCCGTGAGCAGCAGGAACATGCAGGATGACAGCGAACTTCGGCGCGGCTGGCGCTTGATCGTAGCGGCCGCGCTCGGCGTCGCTCTGAGCTCCATCGTGTTGCCGTTTTACACCATCGGTGCGTTCGTCAAACCGTTGACGACCGAGTTCGGCTGGAGTCGGGCGGACGTCCAGTCGGCGATTTTGTTCAGCACGGGGCTCGGGGTCATTACCGCACCAATGGTGGGTGCTCTGATCGACCGATACGGCCCGCGCAGGGTCGCACTGCCCTGCATCCTGGGTCTCAGTGCAGGATTTTTCATAGCGGCCGCCATGAACGGCGGCTTGTGGATGCTCTACCTCGCCTATGGCAGCGTCGCCTTACTCGGCGCCGGCACCACGCCGGTAACCTGGACGCGCGCCATCGCCGGCAGTTTTGAACACCAGCGGGGTCTCGCGCTCGGCCTCGCGCTGGCGGGCACTGGGGTGTGTGCCATCCTGATGCCACAAGTCGTGGTTTGGATCATCGGGCATCAGGGTTGGCGCGCCGCCTATGCGTGCCTGGCGTTGCTGCCCTTGGTGCTCGCACTGCCGGTGGCCTGGGCGTGGTTCAAGCCGGTGACGACCACGGGGGTGGGCGGCGTCCCGGATGACGCGCGACAAGTGCGCCACTGGGGCTACACGCTGGCTGAGTCTGCCCGCAGCTATCGCTTCTGGGTGGTTCTGCTGTCGATCCTGCTCATCTATCTGGCGGCATCGGGCGTGGTCTCGAACCTGATACCGGCGCTGACGGACCTCGGCTTCACGGCACAACAGGCTGCCAACGTGCAGAGCGTGTTTGGAGTTTCGGTGATTCTGGGTCGGATCATCGTTGGTTTTCTGGTTGACCGTTACTGGGCACCGGCCGTCGCGGCCGTCTCGCTGAGCCTGCCCGCGCTCGGATGCTGGATATTGACCGGACAACCGAGCCTGCTCTGGGCGGCCCTTGCTGCCATCACGCTTGGCTTTGCGGCAGGCGCTGAACTCGACCTGATGTCCTTCCTCGCAGCGCGATATTTCGGAGTGAGGCATTACGCCAAAATCTATGCCGTGCTCTACGCCGTGCTGGCCATCGCCGGTGGGATCGCTCCGCCGCTCTTTGCGCGCGTTTTCGATGTCACCGGCAGTTACCAGAGCGGATTCGTGCTCGCCGCCGGGAGTTTTCTGGGCGGCGCGTTGATCCTGCTGGCGCTGGGACGTTATCCAAAACACGGCTGATGCTCACCCGCACCGGCTTTATCTTCCAAAAGAGCTACCATGGGGCGCCCTATTTTGCATGGCAAAAAAACAACAACTCGTAGTGCCGGCGTTAAATAGTTGATCCGAAGTGTTGCGGCAGGTGCACTGCGACGTCTAGTATCGCCCAGCATTTAGGCATGCCCGGCATGCCTGTCGTGCATCTACAACTTACCCAGTGGGGGCAACTGCATATGCGTCCTGAATCGAAGTCGATCACCAGCGTCCGCTCCGCGGTGCTGACCGTGCTGGCCGTCGCCGCGGCGGCGCCGGCCTACGCTCAGCGTACGGAGGCAACGGGCATAGAGGAAATCATCGTCACCGCCCAGAAGCGCGAGGAATCGCTGCAATCCGTGCCGGTCGCGGTGACCGCACTGGACTCGACCGCGCTCGAGCGCACTTTCGCGCGCGACCTGATGGACGTGACCAACGCGGCGCCGAACCTGATCATCGACCCGGTCCTGGGCAACGGCACGGCGGCCATCTCGATCCGCGGCCTGCAGCTCAACGACGTCGAAAAGTCATTCGACCCGGCCGTTTCCGTTTATCTGGACGGTGTTTATCTCGCCACCACCACCGGCGCCCTGCTCCAGATCTGGGATTCCGAGGCGGTAGAAGTGTTGCGCGGCCCGCAGGGCACGCTGTTCGGCCGCAACACCATCGGCGGTCTGGTGCATGTGCGCCGCAAGAAGCCGACCGGCGAATTCGACGGTCGCGCCACCGTAACGGTCGGCGAGTACGATCGGCTCGATGCCAACCTGCGCATCGACCTGCCCGCCGTGCTGAACGACACCCTGAGTTTCAAGGGGACGGTCATGTACCAGTCGGGCGGCGGCTACTTCCGCAACGTCACTCGCAAGAAGGACGAGGGTAACAACGACTTCCTCGGCTTCACCGCCATGGCGTTGTGGGAACCCACCGACAATTTCAGCGCGTGGCTGACCTACGACCACTTTGACGACAAGACCCCGACCCGTCCCGTCACCTCGCTGACGCAGCCGGGCGAGGCCTTCTCCTTCGCGGGCGGCCGTCCGCCGAGTGATTCCGACTACCACCTGCACCCGACCACGTCGTTCAAGCAGGACGCGTTCGTGCGCACGGACGCGATCACCCTGAATGCAGAATGGCAACTCAACGACGCCAACGGTCTGTATGCCGTGGTCGGCTGGCGTGACACCAAGGAAGACGCCTTCCAGGAATTCGACGGTGTCGCACTCGACCTGTTCCGCACTCAGCGCCCGCAGACCAGCGACCAGACCAGCGTGGAATTGCGCTGGCAGGGTTCGTATCTGGACGATCGCCTGAAGACGGTGCTCGGCCTGTACTGGATGGAGAACTCCTACGAACTCCAGCAGGTCACCACGTCCTACGCGTTCTTCGGCCCCCCGGGCGGCGAAGACACGGTCATCAACACCACGCAGCCTCAGTTCCGCCAGGACAGCAGCACGCAGGCGGTGTTCGGCCAGATCGACTGGGACATCACCGACAACTTCATGCTCACCTTGGGCGCCCGCGCCAGCAAGGAAGAAAAGGAAGCCTGCGGCACGCAGCGGCTTGAGTTGGTTGGCGTTGGTCTGGTGACGGTGTCGAGCACGGGCAAGCCTGGCTTTGCCTACTGCAACGCGTCCGACGCCTACTATCAGTCGACCTACGTCGATCCGGTCACGGGCCTGACCAAGACGCAGAAGGGTCATGACACTTGGAACTCGTTCACGCCGAAGATCGGCCTGACGTACAAGTTCGACAACGGTCTCGCCTACCTGACCTACTCCGAGGGTTTTCGCTCGGGCGGGTTCAACGGTCGTTCGACCGACGCCGTGACCCTTGGGCCGTATGACCCTGAGAAGGTCAAGACCATCGAACTCGGTGCCAAGACGCAGTGGATGGACAACCGTCTGCAGGTCAACGCTGCGTTGTTCACCACCGACTACACCGACAAGCAGGAAGACGTCGTGTTCCCGGATCCGACGGCGGTGACGGTCACGCTGGTACAGAACGCGGCATCCGCAACCATCAACGGCCTGGAACTCGAACTCAAGGCCGTGCCGGTCGACGGCCTCACCCTGTCGGCATCGCTCGGCCTGCTCGATGCGGGCTACGACAAGTGGGTCGTGCCGGGCGTCGATGGCAACCCCATCAACAAGAGCAAGCTGGATCTGCGTCGCGCACCGAAGACCACCTTCGGCCTCGGCGCGCTGTATGAGCATCAGGTCAACGAAAACGGCTTCATGGTGTTCAACATCGGCTACAACTGGCGCGATGACTACTGGATCATCGGCAACTCGACCAACAGCCAGCCGGGCCGTCCGGGTCTGAACAAGGCCTATGGCTTGCTGGATGCCTCGATTGGATACGATGCCGACCGCTGGCGCGTGTCCGTCTACGGCAAGAACCTGACCGACGAGCATTACTTCCTGCACACGCTGGATGTGGGCGCCGGTTACAACGCAGCGTCGGCCACCGATTCCACCCCGGTCTACATCCCGGGCCTGTGGACCTTCGGTACCATCAACGCGCCGCGCACGTTCGGTGTCGAGCTCGACTTCAAGTTCTGAGTCACCTCAGCGCTTGGGCAAACGGGCCGCGGGGCAACCCGCGGCCCGTTTGTTTTGTAGACTGCGGTTTCTCTAGTCTGAACATCGCTCCGGGAGCTCCGATCCATGCGCGTCAATCACATCGTGATCATCCGATTCAAGGACGGCGTGGGCGCCGACCGAATCAACCATCACCTCACTGGCCTCGCCGGACTGGGTGATGCCATGCCGGAGATCATCTCGGATATCTCGGTCGGAACGAACTTCACCGACCGATCCAACGGTTATACGCATGCAGTGGTGGTCACCCTGCCCGACAAGGCAGCACTGCCGCTGTATCTGGCGCATCCCGCCCACGTCGCGGTAGCGACGGGATTACGCGCGGATGCGGACTACATCGTCCTCGATTACGAGTTCTGAGACAGCCGGCGTGTGTCGAGCAAGCGCCCGAGGTCGAGTAAAGACTCGACGTTGTGCGCCGAACGACGCTGCGTTGCATGGCGATCGAGTACGGCGGCACCAGCGGCCAGCGGTTGATATGACGCGCTGCGCAGCAGTGGATTGATCCAGACGAGCTCCCGCGCGCGCCGCGCGAGACGACGCATCTCCACCTCGAGTACGTCCGGTGCGCCGCGCTCGAGTCCGTCGGTTAGCAACAGCACGAACGCGCCCCGCGCCAGCACGCGCCGGGACCACACCCGATTGAACTCGGCGAGACTATCTCCGATGCGGGTGCCGCCGTCCCAGTCACTCACCGCTCCCGTCACGGCCTGCAGCGCAATGTCCGGATCCACTGGTCGCAGGGCACGGGAGATGCGGGTCAATCGCGTCGAGAAAGTGAACACCTCGAGGCCACGCGAGCGCCGCCGCAGGGCGTGCGCAAACTGCAGGAACATACGCGAGTACGTCGCCATCGAGCCCGATACATCGACCAGCAACACCCAGTCCCGTGGGCGCAGATCGACCTGGCGGCGGCGCGGCCGCAATTCGCCACCGGACAGCGCCGAGCGCAGCATGCGCCGCAGGTCCAATTGCGGACCCAGCGCCGCCGGCACGAAGCGCCGCGATCGACGCAGCGACTCCTCGGGAAACACCGTACGCAGCAACTCCCGGGCCGCGTCGATCTCGCGCGCGCTCATCTGCTCGAAGTCCTTGCGCTTCAACAGATCGATATCCGAGGCCGTGCCACGGGAGTCACGCTCATCGCTGATCTTGCGCTCGAGTGTCTTGACTGACCCCGCCGCGAGCAGCGCCTGAGCGAGCCGCTTCATGGCAGGTGATGGCGGCGCGTGCGGCGATTTCGGGAGCAGGGGCGTGCTGTCACGCGGCAGATTGACGTCGCTTGGAAACAGGGCGTCGAACAGGTGATCGAACAATTCGAAATCAGCTGGATCATGAATCAACGTCGAGCGCAGGCAGGCACGCACGTCGCTGCGGCGCCCCAGATCGATCTGCGCCAATGCCTCAGATGCCAGCAACAGCGAACTCGTGCCGAGCGTTACGCCACCGCCGCGCAAGGCTGCGGCCAGACGCGGCAGACTGCGAGGGTCATCCGCCGGCTCGCTTGACGAGGTTGGTGCCATGTGGGCCTCAGCGGCCCGGCGTAGTCAATTCCGCGGCGAGACCGGTACGCACGACGGCCAGATCCTCCTCGTACTTCACCAGCACACCCAGCGTCTCATCGACCAGTTCCGGCGTCAGCACGTGGGCACCCAGTGCAACTACCGCCCGGGCCCAATCGATGCTCTCGGCCACCCCGGGTGCCTTGAACAACTTACGCCGCCGCAGGCCCTGCACGAACCGGACGATCTCGCCCGCCAGATCGGCGCCGGCCTCCGGTACACGCGATCGCAGAATCTCCAACTCACGCGCAGCATCAGGGTAGTCTAGCCAGTGATAAAGGCATCGACGCTTGAGTGCGTCATGCACTTCGCGGGTTCGATTGGACGTGAGCACGACGATGGGCGGCTCTGCCGCGCGCACCACGCCGAGTTCCGGGACCGTGACTTGAAAGTCCGACAGAATCTCGAGCAAAAAGGCTTCGAAGGGCTCATCGGCCCGATCGATCTCGTCGATCAGCAGCACCGGCGGGCCACCAGGATGCGGCTCGAGCGCCTGCAGCAGAGGCCGCTTGATCAGAAACCGGGGATCGAAAATCTCATCGGTGAGTTGCTCACGGGACCGCTGGGCATGCGCGGCTTCGACCATGCGCAATTCGAGGATCTGACGCAGGTAATTCCACTCGTAAACCGCAGCAGCGCTGTCGAGCCCCTCGTAACACTGCAAACGAATCAGATCGCGACCCAACGCCGAGGCGAGCACCTTGGCGATCTCGGTCTTGCCGACGCCGGCCTCGCCCTCGAGCAGTATCGGTCGCCGTAACCGTAGGGCAAGAAAAGTAACCACACCGAGCGCACGGTCAGCCAGGTAGCCCTGACTGGCCAGCAGTTCGATGGTGGCGTCGACCGACGCAGGAACGCCGGTCGAGACGGGCATCAGCGCGCCAGCGCCGCCGCCACCGCCCGACGGGCCATGACCGGCACGAGGCTCGCACGATATTCGGCGGAACCGTGCAGATCCTGATTGAAGCCGTCACCTGAGACGGTGAGACCCTGCAGCGAGTCCGGCGCGAACCGGCGCGCCAGCGCCGCCTCGAACTCCGGCAGGCGATAGACACAGGCCGCCGCGCCCGTCACCGCGACGCGAATGCCAGACCGGGTCTCAGCCACGAACACACCCACCATCGCATAGCGCGAGGCCGGACTCGGGAACTTCGCGTAAGCCGCGCGAACGGGGAGCGGAAAGCTGACGCGGGTGATCAACTCGCCGGGTTGCAGGGCCGTGGTGAACATGCCCGTGAAAAAATCATCGCCGGCGATCTCCCGGCGGTTGGTGACCACCGTGGCGCCGAGCCCGAGAACCGCACCTGGATAGTCAGCCGAGGGGTCGTTGTTGGCAATCGAACCGCCGATGGTACCCCGATTGCGCACGAGCGGATCGCCTATGCCCTCAGCCAACTCGGCAAGGGCGGGTAACACGCGGCGTACATCCGCAGAGTGCGCGACGTCGGCATGCCGCGTCATGGCACCGATGGTCACGCGGTCGCCGGTAACCGTAACACCGGCCAATTCCGCAAGTCCTCCGAGATCGATGAGCCGCTCGGGGTTGGACAGCCGCAGTTTCATCGAGGGCAGCATGGTCATGCCGCCGGCAAGGTAGCTACCCTGCCCGCCCGCGCTTGCAGCCTGATCCACAGTCGCTGGTCTCACGTATTCGAATGGGTGCATTTGACTGCTCCTCAGGCGGCCGCATTCTGATTGCGCAACGTCTCGCTGGCCTGAGCGATCGCACGCACGATGTTCTGGTAGCCCGTGCAACGACAAATATTGCCCTCGAGGCCCTCGCGGATTTCAGCATCGGTGGGGTTCGGGTTGCGGCGCAGCAGATCCACCGCCGTCATGATCATGCCGGGGGTGCAGAATCCGCACTGCAAACCGTGACAGGCACGGAACGCCTCCTGCACGGGATGCAGCGTGTTGCCGTCGGCCAGACCCTCGATGGTGACCACCCGCGCGCCATCAGCCTGCACGGCCAGCATCGTGCAACTTTTCACGGCGCGACCGTCGACGTGCACTACGCAGGCACCGCACTGACTGGTATCGCAGGCGACGTGGGTTCCGGTCAGTTGCAGGTCACGACGGATCAACTCGACCAGCAGCGTCCGTGGATCCACGGCCGCATTGACAGGTCGGCCATTGACTTCGAGCGAAATGGATATCGTCATCTTCAGGCTCCCAGATCTTTATTGCCGGCGGATCAGCCCGCACCGCAGCGCGACAGCACCCAGAGGACAAGCACGGCCGTTGCGGCAATCGTCGCCCACCGCGTCCACGGGGTGGAGCTTACGACATTCGCGGGCGGTGTGACTGCCTCTGCCCCGGCTTCGGCGGCGCTGGCAGCGGGCGCTTCCACGCGAGCAGCTCCAGCGTCCAGCTTCTTGGCAAAGGCATCGAAAAACTGGTCGGCCAACTGACGAGTCGCCCCTTCGACCAGCCGGGAGCCCAGTTGTGCCAGTTTGCCCCCGAGTTGCATGGTGGCGCTGTATTTGAGCAGGGTGCCCCCGCCGTCCTCCAGCAACTCGACCTTGGCACTGCCCTTGCCGAAACCGACCGCCGCCTTGCCCTCGCCGCTCAGCGTGTAACCGGCCGGAGGGTTGAGGTCAGCGAGGGTGATGCGAGTGCCGAAAGAGGCCTTGACCGGACCGAGTTGGGCTTGAATACGCCCGTCGATCTCGGTGTCACTTTTTTGAATGAGTTCCTCGCACCCCGGGATGCACTCCTTGAGGATCTCCACGTTGTTGAGCGCCGCCCAGACGGTCTCCCGCGGTGCAGCGATCCGGTACTCGCCTTCGATAGCCAAGCTCATGACTCCCAGGGGTTTGGACCCGCGGCTCCGATGTTACTATGATCACGCGTTCCCGTTCGACCCACGGAGTTCCCATGACCAGCACCGGCATCGGCACCAGCGTACCCCGCCTCGAGGACCGCCGCTTCATCACCGGCCGCGGCAATTACACCGATGACATCGTGCGGCCGGGACAGGTGTACGCCTACATCCTCCGTTCGTCGGTTGCGCACGGCAACATCCGCCGCATCGACACCGCGGCTGCGGCTGCGGCGCCCGGCGTGGTGCGCGTCTTCACGGGTCAGGACCTCAAGGCCGATGGCGTCGGCAACCTGCCCTGCGGCTGGCTGGTCAAGAATATCGATGGCAAGCCGATGTTCGCCCCCCCGCATCCCGTGGTCGCAGTCGACCGCGTCCGCTACGTGGGTGAGCCGGTGGCCGTGATTCTTGCCGAGTCGATCCTGCAGGCCAAAGAGGCCGCTGAACTCATCGAGATCGATATCGATGACCTGCCCGTGGTAGCGGACATCGTGCATGCGGTGGCACCCGGTGCACCGGTGCTGTGGGACGGCGCGCCGGGCAACGTGATCTTCCATTGGGAGATTGGTGACAAGGCGACCACGGAAGCCGCGTTCGCCAAGGCAGCCCATGTCTCGAAGATCGACCTGGTCAATAATCGGCTCGTGGCCAACGCCATGGAAACGCGCTGTGCCGTGGGTGAATACGACGTTGGCAAGCAGGAGTTCACCCTGTACCTGTCCTCGCAGAACCCGCATGTTGCGCGGATCCTGCTGGCCACAGCTACGCTGCAGGTACCCGAGCACAAGGTCCGCGTGATATCCAACGACGTGGGCGGCGGCTTCGGTTCGAAGGCATTCCACTACAACGAAGAAGTGATCGTGCTGTGGGCCGCCCGGCGCATTGGCCGCCCCGTCCGCTGGACGGCCGATCGCAGCGAGGCGTTCCTGAGCGACCGACACGGACGCGATCACCGGACCCACGTTGAAATGGCGACGACCGCAGAGGGCAAGTTCCTCGGCATGCGTATCAGCACGCTCGCGAACATGGGCGCTTACTACTCGACCTTCGGCCCGGCCATCCCCACCTATTACTACGCGACACTGCTGTCCGGCACCTACGTCATTCCGGCAATCTACTGCGACGTGCAGGGCATCATGACCAACACGGTGCCGGTCGATGCCTATCGAGGCGCAGGGCGCCCGGAGGCAACCTATGTGATCGAACGCATCGTCGACCGCGTGTCGCGTGACCTGAAGATCGACCAGGCGGAGGTTCGTCGACGCAATTTCATTCCGCCCGAGGCGTTCCCGTACAAGACGCCGCTTGGGTCGGAATATGACTCGGGCAACTATCCCCTAGTGATGGACAAGGCACTCGCCCTGTCCGACTACGCCGGGTTCGAGGCTCGCCGCGCCGACGCGCAACGGCGCGGCAAACTGCGTGGCATCGGCATCTCGAGCTACATCGAGGCCTGCGGCGCAGGTCCCTCGAAGATCGTGATGGCCGCCGGCGGCGGCGCCGGCATGTTCGAATCGGCGACCATACGAGTCACTGCCACCTCGTCCGTGATGGTGCTGACTGGTACCCACTCGCATGGCCAGGGACACGAGACGGTGTTCGCGCAGCTGGTCAGCCAGAAACTCGGCATCCCGATGGAAAATGTCGAGGTGATCCACGGCGACACGGGACGCACGCCGTTCGGCGTAGGCACGGTCGGCTCGCGCTCACTCGCGCTCGGCGGTTCGGCCATGATCCGAGCGTTGGATAAGGTCATTGCCAAGGGTAAGCGCATCAGCGCGCACGTACTCGAAGCCGCCGAGAGCGATATACAGTTCGACAATGGACGCTTTTCGGTGGTCGGTACCGACCGCGGCATCTCCTTTCCGGAGCTTGCCTACATTGCGCACGCGCCGTCGGCATTTCCAACGGATCAGATCGAGCCGGGCCTCGAGGAAACCGCATTTTTCGATCCAGCAAACTTCACTTTTCCTGCCGGCGTCCATATCTGCGAAGTGGAGATCGATCCCGAGACGGGCGTGACAGCCGTCGAGCGCTACTCGGTGGTCGATGACTTCGGCAACATCATCAATCCGATGATCGTTGAAGGACAGGTCCATGGGGGCACGGTGCAGGGCATCGGTCAGGCACTGCTCGAAAATTGCGTTTACGACCCGGACAGCGCGCAATTGCTCTCGGGCACCTTCATGGATTACTGCATGCCGCGCGCCGATGATGTGCCGAACTTCGATCTCGACTATGTCGTCACCCCCTCACCCCATAATCTGCTGGGCGTGAAAGGCTGCGGTGAGGCCGGCGCGATTGCCGCGCCGCCCGCGGTCATGAATGCGGTCGTCGACGCGCTGCGGCCCGCGGGCGTTGACGACATCGAGATGCCCGCCACGCCGCACCGCGTCTGGCAGGCCCTGCGAGCAGCGCGGGCTACACGCGCCGCTTGAGACGGCGCTCAGCGGCAGAGCACCCGCGCACTGCATGGCGGGTCTGCCACGGGTGGTCTCGGCGGCTCGCTCGATGGCTCAGGGGCGTGGCGCCGCGCGTGAGGCGACCCGAGTTTGTTGGCGCAGGAAATCGAAGATACCGCGGATCTCCTGTTCGCCCAGATCGTCGAACATGGGCATGCCCGCAGACAGCAATGCGCCCTCCGCGACGATCGACCGGAAGACACGGTAATCGTTCAGGATGGCGGACTCGCGCAGATCCGGCCCAGCGCCCCCCGCACTCTGCCCCATCACGCCATGGCAGGTCGCACAGGCGGCGCCGTGATAGATACCCAGACCGAGCGCAGCACTTTTCTCATCGATCGGTTCAGTTCCCGTATCGACTGGCTCGAGCGCAAACCGCCTCGCATCGACTTTCGGCAAAGCGGCTTTGCCGTCGAGACTGAAACTCAACAGGCGGATACCGGGACCGCGGTACTTCCATCCGTGTTTCATGAATGCAGCGGAGCCGAATGAGGCGAGGCCACCCCAACCCACCAGCACAGCGACGTGCTGCCTGCCATCCAGCGAATAGGAAATCGGTGCAGCGCTTATCCCACGCTGAGCATCGAAGCGCCACAGGCGTTTGCCGCTGCGCGCGTCATAGGCGTAAAAATCGCCCTCCGCCGTACCTTGGAAGACCAGATTGCCGGCGGTAGCAAGCGTGCCACCGTTCCACACGGCGTCATAAGTCACCTGCCAGCGCGCCTTCTGTGCAACGGGATCCCAGGCCAGCAGACCACCCGAACTTTCCTTGGGATCGGTCGGATGCTCGATGTTCATGCCAAAGTTGAAGAACCGGTCACGCGCTGTGCCTGCGTCGGCAGGACGCGACCAGCGTGCCGGCATGTGCATCGTCGGAATGAATGTCAGGCCGAGTTGCGGGTTGAACGACATGGCCTGCCAATTGTGGGCGCCCCAGGGTCCCGGCCACATCTCGAATGTGTCACCGCCCGCCGCTGGATGGAGGAAATCCGCCTCGACCGGCCGCCCGGTCACGAGGTCGATACGCTCGGCCCAGTTGACGCGCTCGAACTTCTCGGCGCTGAGCAATTTCCCGGTCGCCCGATCGATCACGTAATAAAAGCCGTTGGTCGGCGCCTGCATCAGCACCTTGCCCACTTTACCGCCGATCACCAGGTCCGCGAGTACGATGTCGGCGGTCGCCTTGTAATCCCACTCCTCACCCGGATTCGTCTGGTAATGCCAGACGTACTCGCCGGTATCCGCGCGGACGGCGACGATGGAGCACAGGAACAAGTTGTCACCCTGCCCCTCGCTGCGGGTGCCCCGGTTCCATGGGCTGCCGTTGCCGACGCCGAAATAAACGAGGTTGAGTTCGCTGTCGTAGGTGATGGCGCCCCAGACAGTGCCGCCTCCGCCCTGCTTCCACCACTGACCCCGCCAAGTGCCTGCAGCCATTTCCATGGCCCTGCTCTCGAAGCCATCCGCCGGATTACCCGGCACCGTGTGGAAGCGCCACAGACGCCGACCAGTCACGGCGTCGTAAGCGTCGATATATCCGCGGGTACCGAAGTCGGCACCCCCATGACCGATGAAGACCCGGCCGTTGAATGCGCGTGGCGCGCCCGTGATGGCCTTGCTGGACCCCTCTGGAAACGTTCGCGTCGCCCATTGGACCTGACCCGATTTGGCATCGAGCGCAACCAACCGTCCATCCGTGGCACCCACGAATACCCGACCGTTTTCGTAGGCGATGCCACGATTGGAATTCCAGCCCAGCGCGATGCTGCGCGGCGCATGCTTGCCGACCTCGGGATCGTAGGTCCACAACAAGCGGCCCGTGCGCGCATCGACGGCCCGCACGATGGCGCGATCGCCAGAGAAGTACAGCACGCCATCCACCATCAGCGGCGTGCTGACGAACGAGATCGCATCGGGCATATCGAGCGCCCAATCGAGCCCGATCCGGGCCGCATTGGCAGTGTTGATCTCATTCAGGGGACTAAAGCGCTGCTCCGTGGCTGTGTTGCCATAGGACGGCCATGCTTGGGCCGGGCTGGCGCCACGCGGGCTGGGAGCCGCGGCTGCCGGGCCACTGCATAGGATCACGCTCAGGGCAACCGCGGTGAAAACTGGCAAGTACGGCCTGAGTCTGTCCATGAAGTCAGTCCTCCCGAACGGTCATCGTAACGATGCTGCACTGCACCATTACCGATATGTGGCATGCAGCGATGGTGGCGCTATCATGCGAGTGTATCTTTCCCACCAAACTCAGGCGAGCGTCCCCATGAGCCCATCCAGCCCGAATTCCGCTGCACAGACCGCTGAACACTACGACGCCATCATCGTCGGGGCGGGCTTCACCGGTCTGTACATGATCTATCGGCTGCGCGCGCTGGGCATGACGGTCAAGGTGTTCGAAGCGGGCGATGGTGTCGGGGGCACGTGGTACTGGAACCGCTATCCGGGCGCCCGCTGCGACGTCGAGAGCATGGAATACTCCTACAGTTTCTCCAAGGAGCTGGAGCAAGAGTGGCAATGGACCGAGCGCTATCCCGGGCAACCCGAGATCCTGCGCTACCTCAGCCACGTCGCTGACCGCTTCGATCTGCGGCGAGACATCTCATTCGAAACCCGAGTGACGGCTGCGCATTACGATGAAACCGCGGGTTTGTGGAACGTCACCACAGACCGAGGGCAGCAAGTGAGCGGACGCTTCTGCATCATGGCGAGCGGCTGCCTGTCCACGCCACGCATTCCGCCCTTCGCCGGCATCGAGAACTTCAAGGGTAAGTGGTACCACACCGGCCATTGGCCGCATGAGCGAGTCGATTTCACCGGGCAGCGCGTCGGTGTGATCGGCACCGGTTCGACCGGCATTCAGGTGGTGCCGATGGTGGCCAAAGAAGCCAAGCACCTGTACGTGTTCCAGCGGACGCCTAATTTCAGCGTCCCCGCCCACAATGGTCCGCTCGATCGCGAGCAGGAACGTGCGCTCAAGGCGCGCTATACAGAGCACCGTGCCGATGCGCGCGCATCCGTCTTCGGCATCCCGTGCGAGATGACCACCGAGTTGGCGTTGGACGCCTCGCCCGAGGAACGGCAACAGCGCTTTGAGGCCGCGTGGGGTTATGGCGGAGCCACCCGCGTGCTGCTCGCCTACGCCGATCTGCTTGCCACGGAGGAGGCCAACGAGACCGTCGCCGAATTCGTGCGGAACAAGATCCGCAGCATCGTCAAGGATCCCCAGGTCGCAGCGCTGCTGACGCCGACTGATCATCCGCTTGGCACCAAGCGAATCTGCGTCGACACCGACTACTACGCCACGTACAACCGGACCAACGTGACGCTGGTTGACGTGCGCAAGGCTCCGATCGTCGAGATCACCGCGACGGGATTGCGTACCGCTGACGCTCATTACGAACTCGACACGCTGGTGTTTGCCACCGGCTTCGATGCCATGACCGGCGCCCTGCTCAACGTGGACATTCGCGGTCGAGGCGGGCGGGCACTCAAGGACAAATGGCGCGACGGCCCGGCCGCTTATCTTGGCATCGCCACCGCAGGGTTCCCCAACCTGTTCATCATGACCGGTCCCGGCAGCCCGTCGGTGCTGAGCAACATGGTGGTCTCGATCGAGCAGCACGTGGAATGGACCGCTGACTGCATCGAGTACCTGCGACGCAAGGGCTTGCGGACCATCGAGGCCACGCCCGATGCGGAGAACCACTGGGTGGCGCACGTCAACGAGGTAGCCAACACCACCCTCTTCCCGAAAGCCAACTCCTGGTATATCGGCGCCAACATACCCGGCAAGCCGCGGGTGTTCATGCCCTACGTGGGCGGGGTCGGCCCGTATGCAGAGTTGTGTCGCGGCGTCGCTCAGAAAGATTACGAGGGCTTCGCGCTCAGCGCCTGAGCAGCAACCCCTGCCGACAGTCGACTCTGGAGCGACCCGGCAGGACGTCGACCTTCGCGGACGCAGAGGCCAGCGTCCGCAGAGACTCGTGGCGCGCCGTGCTGCCTCTCAGCGCGCCGTATATCCCCCATCGATGACCAGTTCGGCACCGGTCATGAAGCTTGATTCATCGCTCGCAAGGTAGACCACCGCGGCAGCGATATCGGCAGGCGTACCGAGCCGGCCGATGGGATGCAACGCGCGCAGTCCATCGGCGGCAACCTGCGGGCTCGGCACGATCCCTGCCTCCGTCATGCGCGCCAGACCGGCGGCCAGCATGGGCGTCTCGATGAATCCGGGGTGCACAGAGTTCACTCGAATGGGGTAACGCGCCTCAGCACATTCGAGTGCCGCCGCCTTGGTCAGCAAACGCACGGCACCCTTGCTGGCGACATAGTCCGGGGCATTGGTCGTGCCCACCAGCCCATAGATGGACGAAACATTGATGATGCTGCCACCGGCGGCACCGTTGCCCTTCATGGCACGTATCCCCTCACGCGTGCCTAGGAAGACCCCATCTAGATTCACGCTCATGCTGCGTCGCCAGTTGGCGAGAGCAAGGGTTTCGATGGGATCGGCCGATGGTGCAATGCCTGCGTTGTTGACCAGAATATGCAGAGCGCCGTGCCGCAGCTGCGCCTCGGTCACCACAGACGCCCAGGATGGCTCATCAACCACGTCCTGCTGTAACGCGAAGGCGCGGCCGCCGGCGCTGGTGATTCGGGCCGCCACCTCTCGAGCCGCCTCACGGTCGATGTCGGTGACGAGCACCGCGGCACCCTCCGCCGCGAGTGCCTCCGCAACGCCAGCACCGATACCCTTGCCACCGCCTGTCACGAGCGCGCTCTTGCCGTTCAATCGGTTCATGTCGCCTGACCTCCGTCGCAACTTTCGATCAACACTGCCATGCCCTGACCCGAACCCAGACACATCGCCATGACAGCCCGCCCACCTCCGCGTCGGGCGAGATGCTGGATCGCGGTATGCGTCATTCTGACGCCCGTCACACCCGGGGGATGACCGATGGCAATGGCTCCACCGTAGAGATTCGTCTTGCGACGATCGACACCCAGTTGCCGTTCGACATGCAATGTCACGGCCGCGAACGCCTCATTGATCTCCCAGTAGTCGATGTCATCCACCGACAAACCATGTCGAGTGAGCAATTTCTGGATGGCAGGTACGGGTCCGTGACCCATCAACTCGGGCGGCACGCCTACAGTCGCCCAACCGAGCAATCGTGCAGCCGGCGCCCCCCCTGCCGCGAGCAGTGCTTGCCGGTCGGCAACCACGATGAATCCCGCACCGTCGGAAACGGGCGAGGCGTTGCCCGCCGTGACCGGTCCCTCCGCCGAAAAGGCCGGGCGCAACGCTGCCAGCTTCTCGCGCGTGATGCCCGCACGCGGACTTTCGTCCCGCTCAATGACGCCATCCGCGGTGGTGACCGGGGCGATCTGCTCAGCCAGAAACCCGGACTGCAGCGCGGCCGCCGCCCGCTCCTGACTCATCACCGCCCAGTCATCCATGGCGGAGCGGTCGTAGCCGTACCGCGCTGCGAGTCGTTCGGCGGTCTCGCCCATGTAGGCCGTAGTCGTCGGGCATCGATAGGCCCAATCCAGCATGTCCTCGAGCACCTGTGCTCCGCGTTTGTGGCCCCAGCGTGCCGTCGTGACGGCATACGGCACACGGCTGAACATTTCCGCACCGCCCGCAAGCGCAATCTCACTGGATCCATCCATCACTTGATGGGCTGCCGAGACGATCGATTGCAACCCCGATCCGCACGCCCGCACCACACCCAATGCACTCGTCTCGATAGGGAAACCGGCCGCCACGCAGATGGCCCGGTGTGCGAACAGGGAATCCCGATCTGTAGGCACCGTGGTGGCAAACACGAAATGATCGAACTGGGACAGTTGCAAACCGGCAGCCGCCACCGCGTTGCGGGCGGTCTGCGCGGAAATATCGGTGAGCGGAACGTCCTTGAGACCGCCTCCAAACCGACCGAAGGGAGAGCGGCGGCCCAGGCCTAGAACGATATCGGCATTGGCCAATGGACTACGCATCATGGGGAACTCCAACCAATGGCAATGCCAGCAGGCCGCGGGTCATCACGCTGCGACTGTACCGCAGTAGCTCCCGTGGCACTGCCAGGCGCAACTGGACATGACGCTGCAACACGGCACGCGTGGCGATCAACAACTCGCGACGAGCGAGGGCCGCACCGATACAGTGATGAAGACCGACCCCGAACGAGAGGTGCGCCGGCGCCTCGCGACTCGTGATGACATCGATGCCCGGGACAAATTTGGATGGGTCCAGATTCGCGGCGCCGAGGCGCAGGGATAACAGAGCCCCCGGCGGCAGCAATTGCTCCCCAAGCTGAACCTCACGCGTAGTCACACGGAACAATCCTTGCACTGGCGAATGGACGCGCAGCACCTGCTCGATGAAGAGCTTCAACCGTGACTCGTCGTCGCGCAATTCCGACATCTGGGCCGGATGTTCAGCCAGATGCAACAAGATCGAACCCATGCTGGACGTGGTGGTCTCGTGACCGGCAATCATGAGCGTGTGCAACAGCGATAGCTGTTCCGGCAGCGTCAGAGCCGGCTGCAGGTTGGTTGCAGCGGCACTGATCAACGCAATCAGGGATCCCGGCGGCTGCCGCAAAGGGTCACGCAAAATGGCGGTGAAATATCGCTGGAATGCCACTCCGCAATGCGCCGCATCCCGATGCTCATCGGGCGTTGCGCCTAGACCGATGGCGCGGATGGCGGCGTCAGACCACTGCTTGAGCAACGGAAAGTCACCGGCGCCGACGCCCAGTTGGTCGCCGATGATACGCAGCGGCAGCGGACTCGCGTAGCCCGCCATCGCATCGAAAGGTTCTCCTGACGGCCACCGCTCGAGCAGGTCATCGGCAACCCGTGCGATACCGACCGCCATGGAATCGACTTTGCCTGCGGTGAAGGCGCGGTCAACCACTGCGCGGAAACGGCGATGACTGGGCGGGTCGTTGGTCTGCAGCGTGCGCGTCCAGCGCGCACCCCCCTCGCGATGGATGGCCTCGACGTCAGCCGCCGGGAAACCGGCATCGAGGGCCGACAGCGAGACACGGCTCGAGAAGTCGGCCGGTCGGAGCAGCGCCTCGCGCACCAGCGCGTGACTCTCCACTACCCAGATCCCGGTGCGACCACACCGCCAAACGGGCTCCTCGGCATACACCTTCCCGGTGGACGGGCCCTCATGTCCGGCCAGCGCCAACAATGACTTTGGCGGCGTGCTCACTTCAATTTTGCCGGGTCGATCTTGTCGTCGCCGCGAATCGATTCCCGGAGGCGAAATTTCTGGATCTTGGTGGCACTCATCGGCCACTCCGTGACGAAATAAACGTAACGCGGAATCTTGAAACTGGCGATACGGCCACGGCAGAAATCAATCACTTCCTCGACCGTCAGCCGGGCGCCTTCGTGCAGTTCGATGAACGCTGCCGGCACCTCGACCAGACGATCATCCGGCGCCGAAACCACCTGCGCCATCTTCACGGCCGGGTGCAGGCAAAGATACCCCTCGATCTCTATTGCGGCGACGTTCTCGCCGCCCACCTTGAGCATGTCCTTGAGACGCCCGAGGTAGCGGATACGACCACCCGGCGCGAGCGCACCCAGATCGCCGCTGCGCAACCAGCCGCCCGGCGCCATCACCTGACGGGTCCGCTCCTCATCGTTGTGGTAACCGCTGAAGAGTGAGGGTCCACGAATGAGGATCTCGCCCGATTCGCCCGACCTCACCTCTTGCAGTGACTCGGGATCCACGATCTTCACTTCGATACCGGCAAAGGGGTGACCCGATGTTTCCGTACGCTCCTCCAGCGTATCTTCGGCGGCGTTGAAGGCGATCACGCCGCCCGCTTCCGTCAGCCCATAGGCAGAGACATGGGCCGCTTCCGGCAGCATGGCGGCAAAGCGTCGCAACAGATCCGGCGGACCAACGTTATTGACGATGCGTACCGCAGCGAAGCGGTGCGGATCGAACAGCGGATGTGTGAAGAGCGCATTGGTGAGAGTCGGGAATGAAGGAAAAAGGATCGTTGCACGCTCATCGACGATCTCGCGTACCGACTCGCCCGCGTCGAAATGCTCCTGCGCGATGAATGTGGCGCCACTCGCCCGACAGGCCGCAAGCGGCAACATCGTCGACATATGGAAAAACGGCAGCGGATCCCAGAAACGGTCACGGGGACTCATGTGCCACCGTGCCGCAAGCGAATGGCCGACGAATTCCAGCGACCGGTTGGAGAGCAAACAGGCTTTGGGCCGTGCCGTGGTCCCTGAGGTGTACATGATGAGGGCAATCTGTTCGGGGTCCTGATTCTCCTCGAAGCTCTCATGGCCCAGGCCGGCGGCGGTAAAATCGGCCAATGCCGGCCAAGGATGCCCCCCATCGCCGTGCAACAGGTAGATTGCCCGCAGCCGCGGCGCCTCGCTGAGCGAGAGCGCCTCGCCAGCGCGCCAGGCAGCCAACTCGGGATAGATGTCGCGCAACATCGCCTCGAAATCGGTGAACTCCCGCTGCTTTGCGGAAGTGAACAAGACCCGCATGTCGGAATCGGCGATGACGTAGCGCAGGTCATCGCGCTTGTAGCGCGCATTGAGGTGGACCGGGCGGGCTCCAAGCAGCGCACAGCCATGAAAGAGCAACAGGTATTCCATGCAATTTGGCATCAGGATGCCGACATGGTCCCCCGGTCTGACCCCGATGCCGTGCAAAGCCGCGGCGAATTCGCGTGCGCGCTGCAGCAGTTCGCTGTGGGTCAACCGCTGCTGACCGATGACCAGCGCAGGACCATTGCCGGCCTGTGCAGCGGCCCGCCGCAGCGTTGCTGCCACCGTAGAGATTTCAGGCGTTGAGGTCATGGATCGGGGCTCCCGCCCCACTCGATGCGACCGAAGCACAACGATCGATGAAGGGACGCAGCGCACTGACGATCTGCGACGCATCGGCACTGCCGACGATATGAGCGGCCTTCTCGAGGACCCCGACCTCAAGCTGAGGTACACACCGCTCGAGCCGCTCGATGGCGCTGTCCGTCACCAGCGTCGAATGCTCTGCACGCAGGAGCAGGAAAGGCACACCCACCTGGCGGGCGCATTCATGCAGCCGCTCCTCGTGTGCGATGGCGATCGAGTTGCGCTCGCCCAGAATCACCCGCACGTCCCATCGCCACTGCCAACGTCCGTTGGGCAACTGCATGAGGCCCGGCTCGACGGCCTCATTGCTGATCGGCCGCTCCGGGAAATATTGGCGCATGTGACTTGCAGCGGCCGCGACCGACTCAAACCCCTCCTCCCCCGCACCGGAGAGGAATTCCACGATCCGCTCGAGCTCGACCAGATTGAGTTGCGGCGCTGTGTCGATCATCACCAGTCCACGTACATGGCGTTGCTGAGTCGCGGCCGCCATCATCGATACCAGCCCGCCGAGCGAGGAGCCGACCAGCACACAGGGCGTCGCCCAGTGCTCGATCACGCACAGGAGATCGTCCCGGAAATCATCGAGCGCGTAGTCGCCGCGCTCGATCCATTCGCTTTGCCCGTGGCCGCGCTGATCATAGATCAGGCACGGATGCCCCAGCGCATCCAGCAATGACGCCGCACGACGCCACGCACGGCCAGACTGACCGCCGCCGTGACTGAACAGCACGGCCAGCCGGTTGCCACCCGCGAACTGCTCCCAGGCGATGCGGTTACCCGCCGCACCGGTCAAGTGACCACTGAGCGAATCCGCCAAGTTGGCCGCCTCAGGGCTTGGCGGCAGCAATGGCGCTGACGCGCGCCGTGTCGAAATAATAGGGTGTCAACTCGACTACCTGACCGCCCTTGAAACGGAGCACCTCCACCACCTTAGCGGTCTCTGGCGTTCCGTGATTGTCGAGCACGAGATCGATCACGACGACCACGGTATCGCCGGCGGGGATCAGCGATTTGAGCTTGACATCCAGGATGGTGAACATGCCGCCGACGCGGATGAAAAGGTCCTGCATGCCTTGCGGTCCCACGTAGGTTCCGGCAAACGGCAGACCAGTCGATTCAACGATCGGGCAGTCCTTGGCAACCAGCGCCTCGACCGTAGCCCAATCGCCGGTGAGCGCAGCACCATAGAGACGCTGGGCCGCGGCCACGTTCGCGGCCTCGACGCCCGCTGGACTTTCGCCGAGCGCTGCGCGGATATCGAGAGCAAGGTCGGTGATGGAACGTGCCGCGTGCTCGGTGATGTGCGGCATGGAGGAGAAGCCGTGAATCATGCCCAGATAGCGACGCGAAATGGCACTCACGCCGGCATCGCGCAGGCGGTCGGCATAGCGTTCGCCCTCATCCCGCAGCACGTCGTACTCGGCGGTCGCGACCGACGCAGGCGGCAGACCATCGAGTTGTGCAGTTCGCGCGGGCGAGGCGAGCGGGTGATCACCATCCGCTGGGCTGCTGATGTAGCAATCCCAGAACCAGCGCATCACGTCGCCAGACAGCATGTAACCCGTGGCGAATTCATCCATGGATCCGCCTTTACATGCGGCATCAGTCACTGGATAAAAGAGCGCCTGATACTTGATCTCAGGACCCTTGCGATCGCGGGCCAGCAAGGCGACGGCGATCGCAAGACTACCGCCCGCGCTGTCCCCGGCCACCGCAATACGTGATGAATCGAAACCGTATTGCGCACCGCCCTGAGCAAAATGCTGCAGCGCTGCATAGCAGTCCTCGATGGGACCGGGGAACTTGCATTCCGGGGCCAGACGGTAATCGACGGAAGCAACCGCACAGCCCGATGCCAACGCCAGCGTCCTGCACAGCCAGTCGTGGCTGTCGAGATCACAGACGACGAAACCACCCCCGTGGTAGTACATGATCAAGGGCAGGGGTCGGGCCGCGCCCGGGTAATACAGGCGCACACGCAGGCTACCGCCGGGGCCGGGCACATTCACTTCTTTGACTTCATGCAGCACTGGCGGTGGCAGGGTCACCGCCATCGCGCGGGTTGCTTCGCGCAGCATGGGGGGCGTGACTTCCGGGGGCGGCACACCGAATTGCGCTTCGGGGTGGGCGAGCAGTTTGCTGAAATTCGGGTCGAGCGCCATCACGATTCCCCTGCTGGATTTGTAAGGATGATCTGGTCCGGATTTGAGTTGCGCGGAACACGGCTGACGTGCACTGCGGGGCGAGAATAGCAGATCAGGCCGGGACACGAATCCGGCTCGCAGGACGCCCGTGGCGACGTTGACTGCGCTGCGGTCAGACACCCGATCGGGTTGAGTTTAGGCCGGTCCAACCCGACCGAAACCCTCTCGGCCAGGGCCTGACACCCCGCACCGACGCGTGCTAGCCTCGACCCGGGACTCAAGCTTATGCGAGTAACGCAATGCTGCCGGAACTGAGTGCGCTGCTCGACAAACAAGCCATCACTGAGGTCATCTACCGTTACTGCCGTGCCGTCGATCGGCTCGATGAGTCGCTGCTGATCGACTGCTTTCATCCTGACTCGGTCCACGAGCAGGGCGGCTTTGCGGGACCGTCTGCGCAGTTCTGCATTTACGCGCTCGCGCGTCTGCGCACGTGCGAGTCGACTCAGCATCATGTGGGCAATATCCTGATTGAACTCGATGGTGACCAGGCTCACTCGGAAGCCTATTGGGTGGCCTATCACAGGATCGCCCCGGGCAATGACACGACCGGACTGTTTGCGGCGCGCGAGGTGGCGCAGGACCTGTTCGTCGGCGGCCGTTACATCGATCGTTTCGAGCGGCGTAACGGCTACTGGCGCATTGTCGCTCGGCATGGCGTCTACGACTGGCAGCGTTATGAGACCGCGGCGGAAGGGGATTTCAAATCGCTGCCCGCCGCCCGACGCGGCACTCGCGGACCCACCGATCGAGCGTACTGGCGCGGCTGAATTCACGCCCGCGAACGCACCGGCGCGCACAGGACACCGATCACACCCCCGTCGGTGGATCACCACTCACCAACGCGACGCCGCTGGCAAACCGTCAAAGTTGTCGGTTTCCGTCACTGTTGATTGTTTGCGGAGCGGCCCTTAGCATTGCGGGCTGCCCTGACGCGACCCCGCAGGTCGCCCCTATCGTGCGGAGCATCCCTTGACCACCCCCAAGACAACAACGTCCCCGCCCCTGCCGCGTGAGCGTCTGCTGCGCGCCTACCGTCAGATGAAGACGATCCGCGAGTTCGAGGAACGACTGCACGTCGAGATTGCCACCGGTGAAATTCCGGGCTTCACCCATCTCTACGCCGGTCAGGAAGCCGTCGCTGTGGGCGTGTGCGAACACCTCGACGACGGCGATTACATTGTCAGCACCCACCGCGGTCATGGGCACTGTATCGCCAAGGGTTGCGACGTGACCGGCATGATGCTCGAGATCTACGGCCGCCGAGACGGCCTGTGCAAGGGCAAAGGCGGCTCCATGCACATCGCGGATGTGACCAAGGGCATGCTGGGCGCAAACGCCATCGTGGGCGGTGGCCCGCCGCTGGCGGTCGGCGCAGCCGTTGCGTGTCGCAACCGTGGCAACGGCAAGGTCAGCGTTGCGTTTGGTGGCGATGGCAGTGCCAATCAGGGCACCGTATTCGAGGCCATGAACATGGCCGTGGTACTCAAAGTCCCCGCCATCTTCGTGATCGAGGACAACGGCTACGCGGAGCACACCGGCGCAAACTATGCGGTCGGCTCCAAGGATATTGCAGGTCGGGCACGAGGTTTCGGCATGCCGGCGGAGACCTGCGATGGCGCCGATTTTTTTGCAGTGTTCGAGACAGTGGGTCGCCTGATCGAGCGGGCTCGCCGCGGCGACGGGCCGGCGACGCTCGATGCCAAGATCACGCGCTTCTATGGTCACTTCGAGGGAGACCCCCAACTCTATCGCGCCAAGGACGAAGTCAAGCAGCAGCGCGAACGCATGGACTGCCTCAAGATCTTCCGCGCTCGCGTGACCACCGAGGGGTGGCTGACGGCCGCGGAACTCGACGCCATCGACACCGAGGTGCTCGCTCAAATCGACGTCGCCGTCGCGACGGCTCGTGCGGCTGCACCGCCCCCAGAGTCGGAAATCGAGTCCGACGTCTACATCTCCTACTGAGACGCACCGATGCCACAGAAATCATTCCGCGACGGCCTCAACGAGGCCATGCACCTCGAGATGGAGCGTGATCCGACCGTGATCGTGCTGGGCGAGGATGTCTCGGGCGGCGCCGGTGGCACTTCCGGCAATCGGGAAGCGTCCGGGGGCATCTTCGGCGTTACCAAGGGTCTGCTGCCCAAGTTCGGAGAAAATCGAGTGATCGATACGCCCATCTCAGAGTCGGCCATCATCGGTGCGGCTGGCGGTGCGGCGCTGGCCGGACTGCGGCCCGTGGCCGAATTGATGTTCGCCGACTTCGTCGGCGTCAGCATGGACCAGATCTTCAATCAGATGGCCAAGTTCCGGTACATGTTCGGCGGCAAGACGCGCTGCCCTGCCGTCGTGCGGCTGGCCATGGGCGCCGGCATGAACATGGGTGCACAGCATTCCCAGACCATCTACCCCCTGCTGACGGCCGTACCCGGGCTCAAGGTGGTGATCCCGTCGAACGCATACGATGCGAAGGGCCTGCTTATTCAGGCCATCCGCGATGACGATCCAGTGATGTTCTTTGAACACAAAGCGCTGTATCCACGCAAGGGCGAAGTGCCGGACGGCGCCTACACGATCCCCTTTGGCGAAGCGAACCTGTTGCGTGAGGGTGAACACGTCACGGTGGTCGCCATCGGACGTATGGTCGTGTTCGCCGAGAAGGCCATCGATAATCTGGTTAAAGATGGCATCACCTGCGATCTGATCGACCCGCGCACGACCTCGCCGCTCGATGAAGAAACGATCCTCGAGAGCGTCGAGAACACTGGCCGCCTGGTGGTTGTCGACGAGTCCAACCCGCGCTGCAGCGTTGCGTCTGAAATCTGCGCGGTGGTGGCCAGCAAAGGCTTCAGCTCTCTGAAAGCCGCACCGGTGATGGTGACGGCGCCGCATTCCCCCGTGCCCTTCGCGCGGGAACTCGAGCGAGCCTACGTGCCGAGCCCCGGTCGGATCGAGGCAGCCATCCGCAGCGTCGTCAAAGCCTGAGCACAGCGACCCCGGCGACACTCACCTCTGCAGTTCGCAAAGCAGGTCTGAGGCACGTTGCGCGTAGCTGCAGCTCTCGCCGTCAAGCTGCTTGGCGGCGACTCGATACCATAGCCACTGCACGTAGTTGAAATACCAGCAGGCCGCTTCGAGCCGCGACTCCTCGAGACAGCGTCCACCGGCATGGTAGGCGCGCACCAGGTACTCTCGTTCCACGTCGCCACAGCCGTGCTGACAGAGGAATGACGCCAGATCGAACATGGCGTCACCGGAGCCGCCATATTCCCAATCAACGATCCAGAGACGGTGCCCATCCGCAATGATGTTCAGGTGATGCAGATCGTTGTGACACAGCACAGGTGCGACGGCAGCTAGATTCAATCGACCCTCGACAGCACATGCGCGGACCTGCAACTGCGCAGCCACCGCTTCACCGCGCTGCTCCAGCAGATGCGTCAGGCGACGGGCCTGGGCAGGGAAGCTGACCTGCGGCACGGCTGATGGAACCGGCAACGCGTGCAGTCCCGCGAGCAGTCCGGCAATGGATTCGATGTTTTTTTTGTTCAGCGCCTGTTCACGTGACCAGGGCAGTCCATCGATATAGCGCGTCACCAGCAATTGCCGCTGCGGATCACAGAGCACCAACGGCGGCGCGATACCGGCGGCAGCGACACAATCGAGCAGTGCACACTCACCACGTCGGTCGACGCCGAGTTGCTCCGAATCGACCGGACTCAGCCGGATGAACCAGGACTCACCTTCCCGGTGCGCGCACCACGCGTGGTTACTGAGCCCGCCAGACACCGGCAGCAGCACGGCGTCGGCGAGGAAGGCGACTGATCCGTGCCGAGCCAGCATGTCACGTACCGTGCGTTCCGCGTTGGTCACGGCCCTCAGACCCCAGTCAGCCACCTGCTGGCACCCGGTCCGCCCGCGAGCGCAGGTCCCCCTGCCACTCGCGCCAGGCCCGCCATGCAAGACCCGAGTACAGCACAAACAAGACAGCGGTCGCGTACAGACCTTGGCTCCAGTAGAGACCAGCCGCAATCAGATCTGTAAAGATCCAGTAAATCCAGTTATCGATCACCTTGCGCGCAAGCAGCCATGTGGCAAAAACGCTGGCCCAGGTCGTCAAGGCATCTGCATAGGCCGACAGCGTCAGCACTCCACCGGACAGTCGCGCATTGACGGCAGCGATCAGCGCAATCGTTGCAACCGCCGGCAAATGATACCGTCGATTCCAGCGCGATACGGTCAACGGACGCTCACGGCCGTCTCCCGCGCGCCATGCCCAAAATCCGTACGCTGCCATGGCGATGTAGAAGACTTGAAGCCAGCACTGCATCACGAGACCGGCCCGCGCGAACAACACGATGAACAGCACAGAACTCACGATGGAGCAGACCCAGCACCACGGGTTCTGTCTGATCGCCAGCAAGAGATAAGCGAGCGCGATAAACACCGCAAACCACTCCAGCGCTGAAATGGCGCGCAAGGCGGCTATGACGGCAACGACCATGGTCACTGCTCGTCGTCGGTGGGCGCTCCGCCCAGCATCTTCATCACGAACACCGAGCGGGATTCCGACTTGAACGTCGTCAAGGTCTCGGAGCGCAGCGCCGCAAATACGAGGTCGTGATCCCCCGCGATCTGCGTGCTCATGGCATTGGTGACCACCTGCAAGTCGGGATAGAGACGCAGGCGTTCAATGAACTCCATGATCGGCGCCACGTACCGGGCATCCAGCGGATACAGACTGATCTCGACCGCAATACGCATCTTCCTTCCTCCGGCAACACTCTCTGGACCAGATCCTGCTCAGCTGCGCGGGAACTCAGCGCAGGCGCCACTCAAACGTGACTCCCGCATGGCGGGGGTCGCCAAACTGCACGTAGGTCTTATTCAAGTAGTCGGGCGGCTCGAGACCAAAATAGAAACCACGTACCGCGTAGCGGGCATCGTCCGCATTGCGCACCCATCCATACAGCGACCAGCGCTCGGCGCCGTAACCGGCCTTGAGATTGAGCTGATGCCAGGGACGCGAACGCTGGTCGTGACTCGCATCGAAATAAAACGCATCCATTCCGTTCAGGTCGGCACGGACGAGCCAGCCCCGTTCGCCGCCCCATTGTGCCGACATCGAGTATTGCCACGCCGGCGCATGCGCCTGTGCCCTACCGTCGAGATCGCGCTGGCCATAACGATAGTCGATGTAACGGGAGCCCAGCAGACCGGCCGTGGCCCCCAACTCTAGATTGGCATGCGCACGCCAGCGCAAGGACGCTTCAAGCCCATAGTTGCGACCACGTGCGGCATTGTCGGTAAAAAAAACGTAGGAGAGTGGATCGCCCGGATCGAGCTGGAACGAGGTGGATACCTGCTGCTGCTCGCGCCACATGTGGAACACAGATACATCGGCGAGCAACCGGCCTGCTGAATCGGCATGGCGTAGGCCGGCCTCTAAATTCCAAAGTAGCTCTGGGCTGAACTGGCGACGCTCGGCCGGAACAGCAGCGCCAATATTGAAACCGCCGGCCTTATAGCCCCGACTGACCGTCGTGTACCAGTTCGTGTCGCGGCTGATCGACCCGCGCAATGACAGGTCGCCCCCCCACATGGTGTCGGTGGGTGCAAACTGGTTCGCATCACTGTCTTGATAGTCGGCACGGCGTTGCTCGAGACGCACACCGGCGTCCAAGGTCATGCCGCGGCCCAGTGCCCGCTGGCCCTCCGCGTAGACTGCGACGCTGGTCGCCGAGTAGCGGGTCAGCAGGGGGGCACGTAACAGTTCGGCAGCAAAAAAATCATGCTGTATGCCGTCTTCCTGCAGGCGCGAGAAGTATAGGCCGACTGCCCACCGATCATCGTCATTCGACGACCCGGTACCGCCACCAAGCCGCAGATCCTGGGTGAGCGTGCGTCGCTCGCGGTCATAACGCGAGAAATAGTCGTAGGGTGCGTACTCGCCCCAATAGGGGTCGTTCCCCCAGTCACCGTCGAAACTATAGAGGCTGCGGGAATCGACATACGCCGTTTCGCTGTGCAGGACGACGTCGTCGAACCTACCGTCGGCGACGACGGATCCAGCAAGCGAACGTTGCGCATCCCGACCGGGCCGATCAGACAGCGTGCGCAGTCGGTTATCCGGGGAAAACGCGTCAAAGCCATTGTCGACATCCACGTAAAGACCGGTCAGGTCAACGGTCCACGCCGCGCTCGGCTGCAGGCGAACCTTGCCCCTCACCGTTGATTCGTCACGTCGATTGGTGTCGTGGCGATCGAGCCAAACGTTGCGGCGGTAGCCATCGGCACTGTGGTTCTGTGCCGCGATGCGCCATGCGGATCCGTCCGGCAACGCGCTCAGGGGGCCACCCAGCACGATTCCAAGCGCATGCATGGCATCGTCGCCGGCATCGACACTGAGCCGGGCGGTGGGCACTACCGAAGGGTCATGCGTCTTGAGTTTGATCAATCCGGCCAATGCGTTGGCGCCGTAGCGTGTTCCCTGCGGACCGCGCAGCACCTCGACCTGCTCGACGTCGAGCATCGTCGCCGACATGCCGATGCCGCTGAAATCGAATGCGTCGATCAGGAACCCGACCGACGGGTTTGGGGCACCCTGGTATTGCTCGAGCTCGCCGATACCGCGCAGTTGAAAGAAGCGCGGACGCGACGTACCCCCAGACCAGTTGAGGTTGGGGACCAGTGCCAGGACGTCGGCAAAATGCTGCTGTCCGGCCTGCCTCAGCACGGCCTCGGGCAGCACAGTTACGCTGACCGGCAGCCTCGCTGATGTCTCGCGAAGCAGTGAGGCCGTGACCACGATTTCCTCTAGCGGCCCGACCCCCGCTGCCGTGCCGATGGCATGCGCGGGCAGCCCGCTGCCGGTGAGGGATGCCATAAGAAACAAACGCAAAAAAAGCCAGCGCACTGACATGACACCTGCTCCCTACGCCGGTGCTAACCGGATCAGGTTCAACGGGTTCATCGCTGAGCGGCTCGCCGCGGGCAATGTCTCAGGCCGATTCAGGCCACCCCAAGGTAGACGTCAGTATAACCTAGCGCCGGCGCTTGGTCGCCCGGAAGGTTGACGTCTGGCGACGACTGGTGACTAATGTCCGCTCCCGAGCCTTTGGATGACCTGCATGAGCCAACGCCGTCAGTGCCGCTTGTACCTCGTCGATGCCTTCACCCGCGAACGCTTCTGTGGCAACCCGGCGGCCGTAGTGCTGGGCGCAAACGTCCTCACGGAGCAGGAGATGCGACGGATCGCACGCGAATTGGGCGGGATCGAAACCGCCTTCGTGCTGGAGTCGGAGACGCCGGATCACGATGTAGAAATCCGCTTCTTCTCCCCCCGTCGTGAGGTTGCCTTCGTCGGACACGCCACCATTGCTGCGCACTACGTGCTCGCTCGGCTCAAGGGAGTACCTAAGAAAAAGCTGCGCCAGAAATCGGGTTCGAACGTCATCGAAGTCGAGGTGACGGGTAAAGGTGACGCTCTGCGCGTCACGCTGCACCAATCACCCGCCACCTTTGGGCCAGTGGTGCCTGAAGAGCGGATCGGCATGGTGCTGGATGCGCTCGGGATCAGTTCCAGCAGCTTGCACGGGACGTGTCCGATGCAGGTGATGAGCAAGGCCAACTCGCGCCTGATCATCGGCCTGCAGTCGCCGGACACCCTCGATTCGCTGCAGCCGAACATGGAGCGGCTTATTCAGTTGACTCCGCATGTCGGGGCGGATGGCTTTTTCGTCTACGCATTGCAGCCGGGTCGCACGCCGGCGACCACCGAGTCGCGCATGTTCTGTCCAGTGATCGGTGTACCGGAAGATCCGGTCAGCGGCAACGCGCACGGCATGCTCGGCGTCTACCTGTTGCATCACGGCATGCTCACGCCTGAGGACGGCGAAGCCTGCTTCGTCGGCGAGCAGGGCCGCTTCGTCGACCGGCCGGGCACCGTAGATGTCGCCGTTCAAGCCTCGGGCAAACTCGCTACCGCCGTCCGCGTAACCGGCGATGCAGTCATCGTCTACGAGGCTGACCTGCCGCTGTGAGTCTCCGTCAGCAGCGGCTGCCGGGACAGTTGGATCTGCTCAGGCCACCCACTCATAGAACTGCAGGTCCATGTCACCTGCAAGCGTGTCCACGATGGGCGGAACCAGCCGGTCGTGGAAGGCCGTGGTCTGATGCAACTGGAAGGCGGCTTCGTCCTTGAACCGACCATAGACGATGTAGACGCCCTGTTCTGTCGTGGAACGCAGCACGTCATACACCAGCGTTTCCGGTTCGTGCTGGTGAGTGAGCTGAGACAACTCCGTCTGCAGTCGTTCGAGTTCCGCTTCGCGGCCAGCCTTGATCTTCAGCTTTGCAATAAAACATTTCATGTGGGGTAGTCCTTTAACGATTGGACGAGAACGCAGGTTCGGTCGCTGCCACGCAGCAATCAGGCCGTGAGTTCGTCGAGGTATTCGCGCTCCCAGGTCCCTTCGACGCAGTCGACGATGGTCGGTACGACCGCCGCCAGCCAGGGTGAAGTCATGTGGGCGTGCTCAGCAGCTTCATTTGGAAAGGACTCGAGTACGGCATAGCGACGGGGTTCGCGGAGCTTGAAGAACTCGAAATAGATGGCGTCCGGCTCCTTCTCCTTGACCTGCTCAGTCAGGGCGGAGCACACCTTGACGAATTCAGCCTCGCGGCCGGCCTTGACGGTCATGCGGGAAATGAACGTGATGCGAGACATCGGCTCTCCCTAACTACTGCTGAAGAATACTGCTCAGTGCCCCAGATGGATGCGACCCATCGCAGCCTGCTTGGCCAGCGATGGTAGCATCGGCCTTTGCTGAAAATAAACAGTCACGCCTGTTTCTTTTGCGTCTGATCCGGTAGATTGCCGGGCCTGAAATAGCGAACCGCTTGCGGAGAGCAGCTGTGAATGAAAACGGCTACGTACCGGTGCTGGCCGCCGACCAGTTGCCGGCCGGTCAGATGCGCTGCGTCGAGGTGAACGGACAAGCCGTGCTGCTGGCACATACCAAGGATGGCATCTTCGCCGTCGACAACATCTGCAGTCACGCTTACGCGAGGATGGATGAGGGACGGCTGCGCGGCCACCGGCTGATTTGCCCGCTGCACGGTGCGAGCTTTGACGTAAGAAATGGCGCCGTGCTGGGCGCCCCGGCCAACGCTCCGCTGCGCAGCTTTCCGCTGCGCATCGTCGCAGGCCAGATCGAGGTACAGGTTTGAGCGGATCCACCCGCGGAGATCATCGATGAACTTCCAACTGACTGACGAACAGCGTTCGCTGCAGGAAACCGCACGCAAGTATGCGCAGTCGCGCCTGCCTGCGATTGCCAAGGAATGCGAGGAATCAGGACACGCCCCAGACAAGGCGCTGGTGCGCGAGTTCGCCGAAATGGGATTTCTCGGCATCAACGTTCCGGAATCCTACGGTGGACTCGGGCTCGGCAACGTGGAGGCACTGTTGGTGCTGGAGGAATTCGGCAAAGTGTCGTCGGCGGTCGCCTTCCCTGTTTTCGAGTCCTGTGTCGGTCCGGTCCGTGCCATCGAGCGCTTTGCTGGCGAATCACTGCGTCAGCGAGTGGTGCCGGCGGTCTGCCGCGGTGAAATTCAGGTCGCAGTGTCGATGTCAGAGCCGGCAGCCGGATCCGCCCTGACTGACCTGACCACACGCGCTGAACGGCGCGATGGCAAGATCGTGCTGAACGGCACCAAGCGCTGGTGCTCAGGCGGCGGGCATGCCGACGGCTACGTGGTCTACTGTCGGATGTCCGAGGACGAAGGCGCACGCGGCATCGGTGCCGTCTATGTCGAAAAAGACACACCGGGCGTGACCTTCGGTCGACCCGAATCATTGATGGGCTTTCGTGGCGTGCCCTCCTCCGACATCTACTTCGACAATGCCACGGTGCCGGCTGACAACGTGGTCGTGCCAGCGGGCGGTTTCAAGAAACTCATGGAAGCGTTCGACCTCGAGCGCTGCGGCAACGCCACGATGGCGCTGGCACAAGCCTCCGGCGCACTCGAGGACGTGGTCGTCTACGTGCAGGAGCGGCAGCAATTCGGCAAACCGTTGATCGACTTTCAGGCAGTACAGATCCGCCTCGCGGAAATGAAGATGCGGGTCGAAGCGGCGCGACTGCTCATCCACCGTGCCGCCTCGAATGCGCAGGACGGTCTGCCGAGCATCCTCGATTCATCGCTGGCCAAATGCTTTGCCAACGAGATCTCGCGCGAGGTTTGTGGGCATGCGGTGCAATTGATGGGCGGCTACGGGTATTCGCGCGAGTACCCGATGGAGCGGCGCTTGCGCGACGCCTGGGGCTGGGGCATCGCCGGCGGCGCAGTCGACATCCAGAAGGTCAATATCGCGGGCGCCATGGTAGGGCGGCGCTTCGACCAGCGGCGCTGACGCAAATGGGTGTGCTGACCGGCGTGCGCGTCCTCGACTTCGGGCGCTATGTGGCCGGACCGTACTGCGCGACGCTACTGGGTTACCTCGGCGCAGAGGTCATCCGCATCGAAAAACGCGAGGGCAGCGAGGACCGCTACATCGCGCCGATCACTGCGGGAGGCGAAGGCGGTGTGTTCTTCCAGACCTCATGCAACAAGAAATCCATGACGCTCGACCCGGCCACGCCGCGCGGGCGCGAGATCGTGCAAAAGCTCGTCAAGACCGCAGACGTGGTGGTTGCGAATCTGCCCGCAGCCTCGCTCAAATCGTTGGGTCTCGATTACGCGAGTCTGCGTGCATGCCGCGAAGACATCATCCTCGTAACGCAGACATCCTTCGGCGATCATGGACCGCTCAGCAACCGAGGCGGTTTCGACGGCGTCGGCCAGACCATGTCCGGCGCGGCCTACATGACGGGCGTACCGGGCCAACCAGCCAAGTCGGCAGCCCCCTACGTTGATTACTCCACCGCCGTGCTCTCGGCGTTCGGCACACTCGCCGCACTGCTGCATCGCGCACAGACGGGAGAGGGCCAAGAGGTCAAGGCGACCTTGCTCGGCACGGCACTCTCGGTATTCGGTTCGCACCTGATCGAGCAGGGCACGACGGGCATCAACCGCACCCCCTCCGGCAACCGAGTTCAGACCTCGGCGCCATCGGACGTGTTTGCGACACGCGACGGACATATCCTCACCCACGTGGTGGGCAACGGCTTGTTCAAACGCTGGGCTCGCTTGATGGGAGAGATGGACCGCTGGACACAGGATCCGGACTTTCAATCCGACCAGTCGCGGGGCGATCACAGCCAGGCGATTCTCGAGCGCATGACGGCGTGGTGTGCCGAGCGAACCACTTCGCAGGCCTTGATCGAACTCGACGCCGCGGGCCTGCCGGCGGGACCCGTCCTCTCTCTGCAGCAAGCCCTCGACGAGCCGCAGGTGGCGGCCATGGGATTCCTGCATGCGATCGCCGACTACCCCGGCTTGCCACGCCCGGCACCGGTGCCGGACCTGCCCGTGACACTGACGGCATCTGGCGGTGGCATCACGCACCGACCCCCGCTGCTCGGCGAGCACACCGACGAGATACTGCGCAGCCTCGGCTATGACGGCGAGGCGCTCGCGCAATTGCGGGCAGACAAGGTGATCTAGACAGACGTGACGCGATAACCCAGCCGGGGAAAATGCACGACCACATCGCCGCACTTGGGGTGCGAGCGACGAATGGCGATCTCGTTCCACGTGGCACTGTCCACCGTGCCTCGCACTGCACCGCGCCGCGTATCGTCGGGCGCCACTTCAACCTCGAGACCGGCGCGCAGGCCCTGCGCATCCTCCGGATCGATCTCCCCTGCGACGGGCATGGAGGCACGCGCCACTGCAAAGGCATCCTCCGCCGTGATCTCGGTGCGGCGCCCCTCGCCGAGGTCGGCCATGCGCTGCTCCCAGTCCGCCATACGCAGAAAGGAAGAATACAAATCATTGACGCCGGGCACGCCGCGCGTGAACCACGGTACGGTGTAACCGTGAATGTCCATCAGTCCGGGCGAGTCGCCGCAAAGGAAGCGGCGGCCGTCGGCGAGCTGAGTCTCGATGAACCCGGCATGCGCCCGCAGTTGCGCCCGCGCGTGACCGATGTCCACCTGGTCAAAATCGATATCAGGAAAAAGTCCCTGACGGTCCTGACGAAACTCGGGCGGCCACGCCTGACTGGTGACGCCGATCGCGAGGTGCAGGCCGGCACGGAAAAACGCATCGGCCCACTTTACTGCCGCGTATCCGGTGCCGACGTTGCCATCCGGGAACAGGGATGGCGTGGGTGCACGCGCCTCCAGTTCACGCGCGATCCGCTGTGAATCGATGTAGATATCGGCACCGATCTGCAGCACGGGCGTACCACGGTACCCTCCCGTCAGCGCCACCAGATCGTCCTTCGGCGGCATCATCGGTGTCACCACGGATTGCCACTGCAGGCCCTTGATCGCCAGCATCTTCAAGACCCGCTGCGTGAACGGTGATGCGTCGTAGTGATGCAATATGATCGAACTCATGGACTTCACTCCTTGCTGCGGGCGGCAACGGATGCCGCAGTCTGACCGTACAGGTATTGATACGCCTGCGCATCGGCCATGCGCTCATGCCCCTTCTCGTATGCCCTGCGCACCCCGGGGCGCGCCCTCATCGCCTCAAACCAGCGCTGCACATTGGGGAAATCATTCAGCGACTGTCCCTGACGCTCGTGTGAGACGATCCAGGGCCATGCCGCCATGTCGGCGATCGAATACTCACCCGCGATGAACTCGCGGTCGTCGAGCCGACGGTTCAGCACCCCGTACAGGCGATTGACCTCATCCGTGTAACGCTTGATGCCATAGGGCACGACCTCTGAGGCGAACGCGCGAAAATGGTGCGCCTGCCCAGCCATCGGGCCCAGTCCCGCCACCTGCCAATACAACCACTGCAGGACTTCGTACCGTCCGTGCAAATCCTGCGGCAGGAAGCGGCCGCTCTTCTCGGCCAGATACTGCAGGATGGCCCCCGACTCGAAGACCGACACGGGTCCGTCCGGCGCGTCCTGGTCGACGATGGCCGGAATCTTGTTGTTGGGACTGATGGCAAGAAACTGGGGGGTGAACTGTTCGCCGCGCAGGATATTCACCTCGACGAGCCGGTAAGGCAGACCGCACTCCTCCAGCATGATGGCGATCTTGAGGCCGTTCGGCGATGGATAAAAATGCACATCGATCATTTACTGTGCCTCGATCAAATACCCCAAGCGCGGGAAATGGACCACCACCTCTCCGACGCGCTCATCGCGGCGGCGAAGCGCGACTTCGTGGGTCTGCAGCGTGACGAGTTCGCCTGCCACGGGCACTTTGCCGTAATCCTCCGGCGTCACGGTCACGCGCCGGCCCGCCCAGGCCGCGAGCGGATCGCCGGGCGCGATGCCGGGTGACGGCAGCGGCTCGCTGCGACGTGCGATATCCAGCGCCTCAGCTGCGGTGATTTCACTGCGCCGACCGTGTCCGAGGGCTCGCACGCGCGCTTCCCAGCCAGACGTGCGCGAGTACCCGGCAAGGAGTTCCGCGGCAGTGGCAATGAAACCGCGCAGCATCCAGACCACGTAGTAGGCGGTTGCGTCGACCAGCCCCGGGCGATCGCCGCTCAGGTAGGTGCGTCCGTCGGCAAGTTGCTCCTCCACCAAAGCCACGTGGGCGAGCACCTGGGCGTACATATGGGGGGTGAGTTCCTGAAATCGGCTGAAGTCCAGGTTGGTGAAAAAATCGCGGCGATCCTGCAACAGATCGGCGGGTAACTGATCATTCAGGCCCATCGCCAGACCCGAGCCAGGCTCGAAAAACTTCGCTGCCCAACTGGCGAGCGCATAGGCCATCCCAGGCCCCCCGTCAGGGAACAGTGTGGGCACGGGATGACGCCGTTCTAGTTCACGCGCAATGAGCGAGGTATCGCAGTAGATATCCGCACCGATCTGCAGCACGGGCGTTTTGCGGTAGCCACCCGTCAGCGCAGTGAGGTCGGGTTTGGGCATCACCATGGGGATCTGGACGCTGCGCCATGCCAGACCCTTGATACCCAGCAGGACGCGGGCTTTTTCAGCGTAAGGGGACCAATCGAAATGGTGCAGAATCAACTCGCTCATCGGCTCTCCGGTGGTTGAGGTTTTGGACCCCGACGGCGGTCGGATCGTATGTCAGCCGGGACCACCCAACTATAGGCGTGCGAAACGGAAAAAAACAGTCAGGCTTGTTTATTTATGGCCCCTGCAGACCTATACTGGCAGAGCCATTCTTTGGAGGATGCCCAGCCCATGGACGCCGCTGCCACCGAGCGCTTTGTCCGTCGTTTTCTCGACGGAATGGAGTACGAAACTCAGCGTACGGCACCCCCCGAGGGCTTCCCGAAATTCCCCAGCATCCCAGGCGGGCGCTACACCGACCCTGATTTTCTCGAAGCCGAGCGTCAGGCACTTTGGAAACGCAGCTGGCTCTATGCGTGCCATGCCGATGAGTTGCCCGATGCAGGCAGTTTCATGCTGTGGAAGAAAACCGGCTCGCCGATTCTGATCGTGCGCGGCAAGGACGGGCAGATTCGCGCCTTCTACAATACCTGCCGTCACCGCGGGGCACCGCTGGTCAAGACGGAGAGCGGGAAGTGCGAAGGCCTAGTCTGCTCCTACCACGGCTGGACCTACGCACTCGACGGCCAGTTGATCAATCTGCGCGACAAGCGCGACTTCGTCGGCCTCGATACGAACGCGCATGCCCTCGTGGAAGTGCGGTGCGAGCAGTTGTCCAACTGGGTGTTCATCAATGAGGACCCCGCTGCCGAACCATTGCTCAAGCACCTCGGACCCATTCCCGACCACCTGCAGCAGTTCCAGCCCGAGCGCCTGCGGTTCGTGGAGAAAGCGGGTTACGACCTCAACTGCAACGTCAAAGTGCTGCTCGATGCGTTCCTCGAGGTGTATCACCTCAAGTCCATCCACCAGAACACGGTCGACAGATTTCTTGACCACCGCGGCACATCGATCGCGCTATACGGGAATGGTCACTCGCTGATGGTGACTCCCAATCGTCGCCCGGACTGGAATGATCCGGGCACGCGCGGCATGCCGCGCGTGGACAGTGCGACAGTGATTTCGGCGAAAAATAATCCGTCATGGAACATGTACCCGAATCTGGTCGCACCGTTCGACCCGTCGGGTGTGCCCTTTCTGCTGTTCTGGCCCACCGGGCCCGCATCGATGCGGATCGAGGTGCACTGGTTCGCGCCCGACTATTCGGCTGATACGCGGCACGAGTTGTGGGACATGCGCGTGGCGAACTTCGCACGTATCCTCGATGAGGATCTGCAATTTGCGGAACAGATCCAGAAGTCCGTGGAATCACCGGGTTTCCGTGGCATGACGCTCAACTATCAGGAGCGCCGCATCTACAACTGGCACGAGGAACTCGACCGTCGCATCGACCGTGCCGGTATCGAGATCGATCCAGCCCTGCGCGTCCAGCCAATGCTCAAACCGTATCTCGAAACCTGACACGAGCATGCACCCGGTCGGTCTCAAACGCCTTGGCATCTACCTGCCCCGCCTGCGACTCGAACGCGCGGCGATTGCCTCAGCAACAGGCTGGGCAGCCGGTCTGCGGGGCGGTAAACCGCGGGGCACGCGCAGTTACTGCAGTTGGGACGAAGACAGTTTGACGATGGCCGTGGCTGCGGCACGCTCGGCGATGGATGGCACAACCACTCCGCGCGTTGACGCGTTGACCTTTGCCTCCACCACGCACCCGTTCGCTGATCGCTCCAATGCGGGCGTAGTGGCAACAGCGCTCGGTTTGCCTGAGTCGCTGCGCACCGCCGACACGGCCGGCAGCCTGCGCGCCGGTGTGGGCGCGCTCCTGAATGCACTCAGTAACGCCAGCGCAGACGTCGAGACTTTGGTGGTCACGGCAGACCGGCGGATCGCGCGGCCTGCCAGCGAACAGGAATCGAGTTTTGGGCACGGCGCTGCGGCGGCACTGATTGGTCGTGGAACCGGGCTGATCGCGGAATTTCTGGGTAGTGCCTCACTTCAGGACGATTTCGTCGATCATTACCGCGCCGGCGATGCCAGGTTCGATTACACGCTCGAAGAACGCTGGGTACGTGATGAGGGCTATCTGTCGATCGTGCCCCGCGCGATCGCCGCGGCACTGCGCGAGGCCGATACCGCAGCAGGCGCGGTGAAGCGACTGATCGTGCAGGGGCCGGGTCGTTTTGCGGTCGCCGTGGCACGGGCGGCCGGTATCGGCGCGCAGGCCTGTCAAGGTGATCTCAACGAGTCCTGCGGTGACACCGGTACGGCTCATCCGCTGCTCATGCTGGCCGCCGCCCTCGAGCAAGCAGACGCGGGCGACATCATTGTGCTGGCCAGCTTCGGTCAGGGCAGCGACGCGCTGGTGTTGCGCGCCACCGGGGTACAGATGACCGCAACGGGTCGCTGCAGCGCAGCACTGGCAGCGGGCAGCCTTGACCGGGAATATCTGCGCTTCCTCTCCAACTGCGGCCTGGTCGATATCGACTGGGGGATCCGTGCGGAACGCGATAATCGCACCGCGCAGAGTGCGGCATGGCGCAAGCACGAGGACGTCACCGGCTTTGTGGGCGGTCTGTGCCGCACGTGCGGCACCGTTCAATTCCCGCGTTCACGCGCCTGCGTCAACCCGGACTGCCGTGCCTTTGATACTCAGGATCCAAAACCGCTCTGTGACGTCCGCGGGCGAGTCAAGACCTTCACCGAGGACTGGCTCGCGGTCACGCGCAGCCCACCTCACGTTTACGGTAACGTCGAACTCGACGGCGGCGGCAACGTGTTCACTGAATTCGCAGATACGGCACCCGGCGAACTCAAGGTCGGTACGCCAGTGCAGTTCGTCTTCCGAATCAAGGATTTCGACGCAGTGCGCAACTTCCGCCGCTATTTCTGGAAAGCCATCCCGGTGAGGAACTGAAGATGGCGACCGGCATACGTGACAAGGTTGCGATCGTCGGCATGGGCTGCTCGCGCTTCGGTGAACGCTGGAACTGCGGCGCGGATGACCTGATGGTCGAGGCCTTTCAGGAGGCCGTCCATGACGCAGGAATCGAGCGCGACCGCATCGACGCAGCCTGGCTCGGTGTGTTCTATCAGGAGCAAAGCACGTCGAAATCCGGATTGCCGCTGTCGATGGCTTTGCGCTTGCCCAATGTTCCCGTGACGCGCGTGGAGAATCTCTGCGCGACGGGCACGGAAGCGCTGCGCGGGGCAGCCTACGCAGTCGCTGCAGGCGCGGTCGACATCGCGCTCGCCATGGGCGTGGAAAAACTGAAGGACACCGGCTTTGGCGGACTACCCGAGCGCACCAAGGGCACCTTTGATGATTTGTGGCAGCCGGGTTTCACCCCCCCGGGTGCATTCGCGCAACTCGGTGCGGCCTACGCGACCAGGCATGGCTTCACGATGGACGAGGTCAAGCGTGCGATGGCACATATCTCGTGGAAGAGCCATGAGAATGCAGCGGCCAGCCCCAAGGCACACCTGCGCAACCGCATCACGATCGAGCAGGCGCTGTCGGCACCCATGATTGCCTATCCGCTCGGTACCTATGACTGCTGCGGCGTGAGCGACGGCGCAGCCTGCGCCATCGTGACCACGCCTGAGATTGCTGCGACACTGGGTCGGCGGGACATGGTCACCATCAAGGCACTGGCGCTGGCACCTTCAAACGGCGTCGAGATGGGTCACGCCAGCTGGGATGGTGCGCACACATTGACCACGCGGCTCGCCGCAGAGCGTGCCTATCGCGAGGCGGGTGTCACCGATCCATCGGCACAGATAGACCTCATGGAAGTACATGACTGCTTCTCCATCACGGAGTTGGTGCTGATGGAAGACCTCGGTTTCTCCACCCCCGGCCGCGCCGTGCACGATGTGCTCGACGGGCGCTATGACCGTACCGGTGCGATTCCCTGTCAGACCGACGGCGGGTTGAAGTGTTTTGGTCACCCGGTCGGCGCCTCAGGCCTGCGCATGGCCTACGAAATCTACAATCAGTTACTGGGTCGCGCCGGCGAGCGGCAATTACCCGCACCGTCGCTCGGCCTGACTCATAATCTCGGCGGCATCCCAAACCGTAACGTCGCCAGCGTCTCGATCCTCGGGCTTCACAGAGGTTGATCATGGAACAACGCGGCAAACGCCTACTGCCTCGGGAAGAACCCAAGGAATGGGGATTCACTGACGAGCAACTTGCCACGCAGCCAACCGTCTTTCGCGACGACCTGCTCAAAGGCAAGGTGTATCTCGTCTCGGGCGCCGGCACGGGCATGGGACGCGGCATGGCATTCCTGCTGGCACGCCTTGGCGCGGATGTGATGATCTGCGGCCGGCGTGCGGAAAAGCTTGAATCGACCGCGGCGGGCATCAAACGCCTGCTCGGTCGGGAAATCGGCACCATGGCGATGACCATCCGCGATCCCGAGCAGGTCGAAGCGCTGATCTCGGCAACCTACGAACGCTTCGGGCGCTTGGACAGCGTGGTCAACAATGGGGGCGGACAGTTTCCGCAGGCCGCCATCGATTTCAGCGTCAAGGGCTGGAATGCCGTCATCGATACGAACCTGAACGGCACGTGGTACATGATGCAGGCGGCGGCACGGCAATGGCGTGACCGCAAGCAATCGGGCAGCATCGTCAACATTGTGGCGACCATCTGGCGCGGCATGCCGCAGGTGGCGCATACCTGTGCCGCGCGTGCGGGCGTCATCTATCTAAGCAAGACGGTCGCGTCGGAGTGGGCGCCGCTCGGTATCCGCGTCAACTGCATCGCACCCGGCTCAATCGCAACAGAAGGGCTCAACGTCTATCCGGCAGGCGTGCCCGAACGCTTTGCCAACACCAACCCGATGAAGCGTTTCGGCGACGTCTACGACGTGGCCGAGAGCGTCGTCTACGTCACAGCCGACTCCGGCAAGTTCGTCACCGGCGAAGTGATCGTCGTCGATGGCGGCCACATGTGCTGGGGCGACACCGAATGGCCGGGTGGCCGGCCTGATTATTTCAAGGTCGATTGATACATCCACAGAATCCCAGGGGAGTAGCAACATGGCAAACACACCCTTCACCCGCACACCGCGTGATCAGCTGCCAGAGAAGTTCCACATGGCTTGGGACACGCTCAACCGACTCACCGAAGAGCCCACTTTTGTCGAGGTCTTCGCCAGCAACCCAGAAATGCTCGACTTCGTGATGAACCAGTTCTACATGGGCGTATTCTTCGGCGGCAAGGTAGACCAACGCTATAAACAGCTGGCGCGACTGAAGCTGTCTTTGCTGCACGGCTGTCGCACCTGCAACAAGCAGAACGTGCCGGGCGCGCTTGCCGCCGGTATCTCACAACAGCAAGTCGACGCCATGGACGACTTCGAGACCGGGCCATTCACCGACGCCGAGAAGGCGGTCATCGCCTATGCAGCCGAGGTGGCTCTCACCAACGCGCAGGGACATGTCACACCTGAGTTGTATGCCCGTCTGCGCCGCCACTTCTCCGAAGCGGACATACTGGAACTGGGTGTAGCCATGGCCGTGATCTCCGGCATGGCCAAACTTTCATTCGTGCTCGATCTGGTCGAGCGCGAACCCTCTTGCCCGTTTGCACCCTCGGCTGCTGCCTGATTCAAGTCAGCATCGCAAATCATTGACTGCCACCTTTTCGACACGCACAAGGCCAGCGACCTCATGACGCAACGTATTTTTCCGATCACCATGCCCAAATGGGGCATCGAGATGCAGCAAGGCACCATTACCGCATGGAACGTTGCTTTGGGACAGACCGTGACCAAGGGTGACCCGCTGCTCGAAGTCGAAACGGAGAAGATCGTCAACTCCGTCGAGGCGCCGGTGACCGGGACGCTGCGCAAGATCATTGCCGAGACCGGCGCAACCGAGGCGGTTGGGGCGCTGATCGCCGTGTTTGCGGCTGCTGACGTCGCCGACGGTGAAATCGATGCGTTCATCCAGAGTTTCCGCCCGGCCGACACGAGCTTTGAACCGGACTCCAACACCACGGCACCCGTGACCCAGCCCGTGCAGCCGGCCAGCGCATCGGAGACTGGCGATGGCGCGGCGCGGGTGAGTCCGATTGCGCGTCGCCTGGCGGAGCGCCTCGGCGTCGACATCACCAAGATCAAGGGCACGGGCACTCACGGCCGCGTGTCGAAGGAAGACGTGGAAGCCTATGTCGCGGCCCTGCAGGGCGGCGATCAGAGTGCGCAAGCCAAGGCGTCAGCGGCGCCATCGGCAGCGTCCCCTGCGCAGGCCGGTCCCGCAAGTGAGGTGCGCGAAAAGATGACGTCCATGCGCGCGACCATCGCGCGCCGTCTGCTCGAATCCAAGCAGTCGATTCCGCACTATCGGTTGGCCATCGATGTGGATATGACCGCTTTGCTTGCCTACCGTGCCGCTGCGAATTCGACCGGGCAGGGCAAGGTATCGGTCAATGACCTGATCGTGAGAGCCACGGCACTGGCACTCACCCAGCACCCTACTGTCAACGCGCAGTTGCAGGGCGATGAAGTCGTGAAGTCTAGTCAGGCGGATATATGCGTCGCGGTGGCGACGGACAACGGACTGGTCACGCCCGTGATCCGGGCGGCTAATACCAAGTCGGCGCAACAGATCGGAACGGAGACCACTGGACTCGCGGAGCGGGCACGCGCAGGACGACTCACACGCGATGAAATCACCGGCGGAACTTTCACGATTTCCAATCTCGGGATGTACGGCATCGACCGCTTCGACGCCATCATCAATCCACCGCAGGTCGCGATACTTGCCGTCGGTGCCGGTATGGACCGAGCGCTGGTACGCAACGGCAGCCTCGTCTCCGCCAAAGTCGCCACGCTGACCCTGTCCTGCGACCACCGGGTGGTCGATGGAGCGGTCGGCGCTCAGTTCATGGCGACCTTGCGCACACTCATCGAGACGGCAGCGCTCGACTGAATCGCTCGGTCCGGGGGTAAGGGCATTGGAAACCAAGGACGACTTCACGGGACGCGTCGCACTGGTGACCGGTGGGGCTGACGGCATGGGCTGGGCAGCCGCCGAGCGCTTCGCACGCCGCGGGGCACGGGTCAGCATCTGCGACGTCGACGTGGAGACCGGTGCAGCCCGGGTCGAATGGCTGCGCTCGATCGGCACCGAGGCCGTGCTGATTCCCACCGATGTGGGCGACCCGGACCAGTGCGAGGCCGCCGTAAGGCGCACGGTGGAGGCATTCGGACGATTGGATGTAGCGTTCAATAATGCGGGCTTCCCGGGTGAACTGCGTCCGTTGGCTGAGCAGACTACCTCGGACTGGGATCGGGTCATCGCGGTCACTCTGTCCGGAGTCTTTCACTGCATGCGTCATGAGATTCACGAGATGCTCCGCCATGGGCAAGGTTGCATCGTTAACAACAGTTCGGCAGCTGGCTTGGTGGGTTTTCCAACCATCGCACCGTATTCGGCTGCCAAGCATGGCATCGTTGGTCTCACGCAGACGGCCGCACTGGAGTATGCGCGTCAGGGAATCCGCATCAACGCGGTTTGTCCCGGTTACATGGATACGGCCATGACCCGTCGTTCGGCAAGCGCGGAGATGCAGCATGCTTTAGCCCAGAGCACGCCGATCGGCCGGCTCGGCCGTCCAGAGGAGGTTGCTGAACTGGCCGTCTGGCTTTGCTCTGCAGCGGCGAGCTACGTCAACGGCGCAATCATCCCAGTGGACGGTGGCGTGATCGCGGGATGACCGAAAAAAACGCTGGACGTGCGTTCAGGCCGTTCGCAAGCGCTGCCTGAGGAATCGAACACCGTCGGCGAGCGCGCGACGCCCCTCGCCGATGACGCCGGCCATGCTGGCAAACCCGTGTGCGAGCGACGGGTAATGCAGAGTCTCGACTGACACGCCGGCCGCGTTCAGCCGGCGTGCGTACTCAAACGCGCTGTCCCGATTGATGTCGAATTCAGGTATCTGCAAGCAGGCGGGAGCCACGCCCGACAAATCGGCTGTCAGCAGCGGTGAGCAGCGCTCATCGCCGCGATCTGCAGCGCGCGCCGCATACTGGCTGATGAACCACTCCATGGTCGATTCATCGAGAAAATATCCCTGACCATACAGGTCGTGCGCCGGCCAGCGACGGCTGACATCCAACACCGGATAGATCAGCCATTGCCCTCTGAGGACGCGCCGGCCAATCGGCGAATTGGCAAGCACGGCTGCGAGATTGCCGCCCGCGCTGTCGCCACACACGGCCAGCCTGCTCAAATCGACGCCAGCTGGGGCCTGCTCCACCAGCCAAGTCAGCGCGGCGCATGCATCCTCCGCCGCCACAGGAAAACGATATTCAGGTGCAAGGCGATAATCCACAGCGACAAATTCGGCGCCCACCGCATTACACAGGTGGCGGCACAGACTGTCGTGCGTCTCGAGACTGCAGCAGGCCCAACCGCCGCCATGCAGGAAAATGACGGCCGGCAACGACTCGTCAGCGCTGCCGACCGGCCGGTAGCGACGAATCTTGATGGTACCTTGGGCGACCGGTATGGCCATATCGACCACGCGACCGACGGGTTTCGTGGGCACCCCCACCAGTGGCAGCGAGGCCTCGATCCCCTGGCGCATCTCGGCCAGGGGCAGGCTCTCGAGCGGAGGAGTTGGGTTCTCGCGCCCCACCTGCAACAGGGCGGCTGCCTGCGCATCGAGCTCAGCCAACGGACGGCTCCCGGCACAACACAGACTCGACCAGTGCCGTGTCGCAATATTCAACGAACCGCGCGATTCGTCCATCGCGCACCACCCAGACCAGACAATAGACGTTGTCGTAATCCGCGCCGCCGCGAGTGACCCCGTGACCGACGCATTCGGTGACTACCCACTCTCCTGCGGCTACGACACTGCGTACCTCCAGTTTGACCGGCACACTGAGGTAACTCCAAACCTTGGTGGCATACCCGACGAAGCCTTCCCGGTCATGCCAATGACCGGAGATCGGCGTACTCCCTGGCATCCAGAATTCAAGGGCTGGCGAGAAGCAATTGATGAACTGCTCCGCCTCGCCTGCGCGCGCGTGATTGATTGCACGCATCACCAGATCGGCACTTTGCGCACCTAGTGGATCACCGATACTGCGGATCATGTCCATCAGTTGCTGGGTTCTCGAAGCGACGCGGGAGGATCGGCATGACTGCCGACCCTCCCTGCCCGTCTCGAGCGCGTTCGTTACTTGAAGTTCAAGCCCAACGAGATGCCGTACTGACGCGGCGCCCCGTAGTTGGTGAAGTTCCACAGACCCGCAACGGGCAGTGCCGCAACCCGGTAAGTCTCATCCGACAGGTTGGTGCCGTAGAGGGTCGCCGACCAGCGGTCGTCCGGATCGTGATAGGTGGCGGACGCATTCAAGAGCGTGCGCGCATCCATTTGCGTGTTCGGGGAATTGAACACGTCGGTCTCGGCTTCCGCCTGATAGTTGATGCTGCCGTTCAGGGTCACACGTCCTCCATTGGCCAGCCCCAGGTCACGGCTCACGCTCAGCATGGCCTTCCACTCTGGCGAGAACGGCAAGTCATATGGCCGGAGATTGATCGGCTCATTGGTACCGCGCAGGTCAGGCAATATCGAGCCCTTGCCGTACTTGTGATCCAGCCAGTTCAAGGCCGCGTCGACACGCCATTCGCTGGTCGGCACCCACGTCGCTTCGAGATCGACACCCGTCGCCTTAGACGAACCCGTATTGACAGTGACCGTTTCCTGCTGGCCGCTGCCGTCTGCCGACGTGTAGGTCGCCACCACCGCGCGCTGCAGGTTCTCGTACTTGGTGAAGTACACCGCCGCGTTGAAACGCAGCGTGCGATCTAGGAACTCGGACTTGTAGCCAAGTTCGAGGTTTTTGTTAGTTTCCGGTTCATAGAAGCAGCGCGAGACGGTCGCGCAGGTTTCCGAGAAACCACCCGACAGGAAGCCCGTCGCATAGCTGAGGTACAGCATTTGCGCATCGGTCGGCTTGTAATCGAGCACCACGCGGTAGGTGGTCTTATTCCAGTCTCCGCTGGTGAGGACGTCCGTACCGAATGATTCGCGCGGCAGCGGCGTGGAGCGGCCATCCCAGTTCTTCGGCAGGATACCTGCTCGGCTGATGTTCTGCGACCGTACGTCGCGGCAGACACCGTCGACGATTTTGATATCGAGCGGATCGGTGAACTCACTGCACAGGCCACCGCCGTCGACCAGGCGGTCGAAGTCCTTCTTGTCCTTGCTGTAGCGCACACCCGCAGTGAGTCGGAACTGATCGGTGATGTCGTAGGTGCCGTCCCAGAAGAACGCGTACTCCTTGCGCGACTGGGAGGTTGTCTGCAATTGGTAGTCACTGTAGACGCGTGTATCGAGATTCACGCGCCCGGCACTATCGAGGAAGCTACCCGTGTCGGCATTGAAGGCCGGAATCAGGCCGGTCAAACCCACTTGGAAAAAGGCTCGGAAATTGAACGAGTCCTTGAAGTAGTTGCCGCCCGCCACAAAGTTGAATGGGCCATCGAACTTAGAGGCAAAGCGCAGTTCCTGCTGGAATGTGTACCGCTCGGTGTTGCGGGTCGAATCGAACAGGGTCATGAACGCCTCGCCCGTATAGGTACTCGGCAGACGCTGCGTCTGCTCGCGATACCCGGTGATGGACTTGAACTGACCCGCAGTGATGTCATAGGTCTGGGTCAGATAGATACCCTGGGTGTCCACCTTGTGTCCCTGATCCATCTTGATGTCGCTGTTGTGCGTGATGGCGGTCTTGAACACGTCCTTCTGGCCAGCCAGCTTGATGCCGGGGAAGCCCAGCAAGGTTAGCAAATCCGATTCGACGCTCTCATTGACGCCCGGAGGGCTATCCGATCGGTCGCGCACTAGTTCGCCGATCAGGTAGGCCGAGTAATTGTCGGTCGGTTCCCACAGCAGTTTGATTTTACCCGCGAGTACATCCTTGCCGCCGAGGCGCCCCTTGCGTCCAAAGGTATTGGTATCCATGCCCTCGGGAGGCAGCGTTCCGGGCGCAATGCCGAACGCGCCCCACAGCGGCACCGAATTCGGGAAGGTCGCCGTGCGTTTTCCGTCCGTGTAGTAGCCCTGATCCGAATCGACGATCGCAGCGATGCGCATGGCAAGGGTGTCGCCGATGGGAATGTTGACGCCTGCCGAGATGGAGTTGGTAGTCGCGCCGTTATCGTACTGGCCGATAGAGAATTCCGTCTGCGCGCTGTATTCGCCGAGGATCGGTTTTTTGGACGTAACCGAGATCACGCCGCCCGTCGTGTTCTTGCCGAACAGAGTGCCCTGCGGACCACGATAGACTTCGATCTGCTGAGTGTCGAACAGAGTCAGGAACTGCGAGGTGACGTGGCTGAGGACGAATTCGTCCATCAGGAAGCTGACCGGCGCGTCCTGGGTCACGAGGATGATGTTCGTGCCCGTGCCACGCATGCCGCCGCCCGTGGCGTTGAAGCCTGCGGGGTTAGACAACACGAGCCCGGGCGCGAGATTTTGCAACGCGCGAACGTCGTTGATGTGCGCTGACTCTAGGGCTGTCGAACTAATCGCAGAGATTGCAATCGGCACGTCCTGCGATTCGAGTTCGCGCTTGGTGCCCGTGACGATGATTTCCTCCAGCGTTCCCACCCCCGCTTCCTCAGCCTTAGTCGCCGTCGTCTGCTGCGCCTGTGCCGACATGGAAAGCACGAGCGCCACGGCAGCGGCGATCGACAACTGGCCGTGAAGAATGTGTTTGCCTGATTTCATGTAGACGTCCCCTTGAGTTTGATGTAGTCGGCGTTTACTCGGTCGCACGATACACGAAATCATTTCGTGCATCGGTCAGTGGAACAGCGCTGCGGCGCTCACCCCTATGGCGGTGAGGTTTGAACTTACAATACGGAGTAATTAAAAATCAACGATGACTAAATCAATCAAGACTGTTTTTTTGTTATCCTCAAACTCACGCCATGAATGAATTGTGCGTTGCGCTCGTTATTGCGCCGCAATAAAACACTCCATAGTCCCTTCGGAGGAGTTCATGAATCCGATGCGCCTGAGTCTTGTGCCGCCCAGCATGTTGGCAGGGCTGCTCCTTTACGCACCGCTCGCGTTGTCGACGCCGCGGCCGGCCGATGAGTTGTATGCCAAGCATTGCTCGGCCTGCCATGACGGAGCCGTGCCGCGTGCGCCGCACCCCGTGACCTTCCAGATGATGGGTCCTGCCGCGATCCTCAACGCACTGGAGAACGGCGCCATGCGTGCACAAGGCGAACAGCTCTCCGCCGAGGAGCGCCGATCGTTGGCGGAATTTCTGGGCGGAGCCAAACTCCCGCACACCGACGCCGCGCGCCTCAAGCAATGCAGCGCCAAACAGGCTGCGTTTGATTTCAACAACACACCGCCACTTGACGGCTGGAGCATGACGCTGGAGGGCACGCGTTACGTCGATTCGTCCCGCGCCGGGCTGAGCGCCACTGAGATCCCTCGCCTGCAGTTGAAGTGGGCGTTTGGATTTCCGGGTGCAACTCGCGCACGTTCGCAACCGACGGCGGGCGGCGGCGGTCTGTTCGTCGGCAGTCAGGACGGAACGGTCTACGCACTCGACTTTGCGACGGGCTGCGTGCGCTGGACCTTCAAGGCCGACGCCGAGGTGCGCTCGAGTCCGACTTTGGCCCCATGGAAGAGCGGCGACCGCACCGCCCAGCCGCGTCTCTATTTCGGCGACTTCAATGGCAACGCTTACGCGGTGAATGCACTGAGCGGAAAACTCGAATGGAAAGTGCGCGTCGACCAGCATCCGCGTCTGACCATCACCGGCTCGCCACGGCTGTTTGAAGGGCGCTTGTACGTGCCCATGTCATCCAACGAGTGGGCCGCAGCCGCCGATCCGGCCTACGAATGCTGCACCTTCCGTGGCGGCGTGACCGCCTTGGATGCCAGCACGGGCAAGTTGATCTGGCGTTCCTACACCATCCCCGAAACGCCGGTCGACACGGGACAGCGCAACTCAGTTGGAGCCACCCGCCGTCACCCGGCGGGCGCACCGGTATGGAATTCACCGACGATCGACGTCAAGCGGCGTCGGCTGTACGTCGGCACCGGAGAGGCTTACACCTCGCCCGCCGCTGCGCAAAGCGATTCTGTCATCGCCTATGATCTAGATACGGGACGCATGCTGTGGTGGCACCAATCGATCAGCGGTGACGCTTGGAACATGGCCTGCTTCATCGGCGGCGGCTCCAACTGCCCCGTGGAAAATGGGCCTGACCTCGATGTAGGCGCGCCGCCGATCCTGCAACGCGGCAAGGATGGCGACATCCTGCTGGTGGGCCAGAAATCCGCCGACGTCTTCGCGCTCAACCCGGATGACGGCAAACTGATTTGGAAGGTAAAACACGGCCGTGGCGGCTACGCCGGCGGTGTGCACTGGGGCATGGCCGCCGCACCGGATCGTCTGTTCGCGCCCAACGCCGATACGATTTTCCTAGGCACGGAGAAAGGTACAGCCAAGCCGGGCCTCTTTGCGATCGACCCCAAGGATGGAAGCGTACTGTGGTTCGCAGCAGCGCCTGACGTCTGCCCGAAGCAGCGCAAGCCCGCCTGTGACCCGGGCTATTCCGCCCCACCGACCGCCATTCCCGGCGCGGTATTCCAACCATCGTTCGATGGCTGGTTGCGCGCCTACGGTGCCAACGACGGTCGCTTGCTCTGGCAATTCGATACTGCAAGGGAATTCACCACGGTCTCCGGCGAGCAAGCCCACGGCGGCTCCATCGAAAGCGCCGGCGCCATTGTGGCCGACGGCAAGCTGGCAGTGAATTCAGGCTACCTGTTCGGTGGTCGCATGCCCGGTAATGTACTGCTCGTGTTCTCCGTGGATGGCAAATGATCGGAGGTAGCAGCTATGAGTGATGCAACCCGCCCGCTTGAGTCTTGGAACCTGATGGATCCAGCAGTCCAGCAGTGCCCCTATGATTTCTACAAAGCCACCCGTGCCCAAGCCCCGATTTACCGGATGCCGCAGACGGGTTTCTATCTGGTGACCTCGTTCGACCTGTGCCGCGAAGTGATAAGGCAGCCAGACCTGTTTGCGAGCGGCGTAAGCCCCATGGCCTTGCGTGAGGGCGGCGTCCCGCAATCGGTGATCGACGTCTACCTCAACGAAGGCTGGTTGCCGACCACCTCCTGTTCAACCACCGACCCACCGCAGCACACGCGCGTGCGTTCGTTCCTTGAACCGCTGTTCACCGTTCAGCGAGTGCGGGAAATGACGCCGCTGATCGACGGAATCGTGAAGGAACTATTGGACGGCCTGGCAGGGCGTACCGATGTCGAGTTCGTTCGCGAATTTTCACACCCCCTGCCCATGATGGTGATAGCCGACCTGATCGGTGTACCACGCAGTGACCTCGATAAGTTCAAGGCCTGGTCCGACGCCATCGTCGAACCGTTCAGCATGATGGTCTCGCCGGAACGGGAGATTGAGTGCGCGCGGTTGGTGGTCGAAATGCAGCACTACTTCGTCGACCTCATGGACCGGCGGCGCAAGGACCCTCGCGATGACTTGCTGACGCAAGTCGTTCAGGCAGCCGACCACCCGGAACTGCATTTTGACATCCGCGAACAGCTGACCATATTGACGATCGACCTCCTCGCATCCGGCAACGAAACCACCACGGCGGCGATCACATCCGGTCTGCGGTTGCTGATGGAGGATCCTCGGCCGATTCAGGAAATTCGCAGCAAGCCGGCATTACTGCGCAATTTGGCCGAAGAAGTACTGCGTCTGGAATCACCTGCCCAAGGCATGTTCCGCAGGGTGACGGCCGACACCGAGTTGGGAGGTGTACGGTTGCGAGAGGGTGACCTGCTCAGCATCCGCTTTGGCGCCGCGAACCGTGACGAGTCGCAGTTTCCGCAGGCTGAACGCATCGATCTGCATCGAAAGCAACCGGGGAAACACCTCGCGCTCGGCATAGGCCGACACCACTGCATCGGCGCCCAGCTGGCCAGACAGGAACTGATCAGCGCATTCAAAGGACTGCTGGACAGATATGATGGATTTGCCCTGGACCGCACGCAGGCCGAGCCGGCTTACACGCCCAGCTTTTTCGGGCGCAATCTCCATCACCTGCATGTCAAACTGACGCCGCGAGCCATGCGCTGATCAGGTGTGCGGGCTGTCAGGATCCGCCACTGACGCCGTCGGACCGCAGTTTGGCTTGAGCAATCGGACCGAGCGCGCTACTTCAGTGTCGGGGCAGTGCGAATGCGACGATCTCATCACCCGCGGTGGAATCGAACCACAGGTGATGGCCTGTGACCATCGCGAGGAATTGCCTGCCGCCGGCTTCGTAGGTCATCGGTGTAGCTTGCGACCCGGCGGGCAGTTCATGCCGCCACAGCATTTTGCCGCTATCCACATCGAAGGCGCGCATATACCGGTCCATGGTGGCAGCGATGAACACCAGACCGCCGGCCGTTACCACCGGACCACCCATGTTTGGTGTGCCGAGGTTCCACTCGAACCGCACCGGTAGTTGCTTTTCGATCGAGCCAAGCGGAACTCGCCATTTGATATCGCCGTTCTGCAGATCGACGGCGATCAATTCGCCCCAGGGCGGCGCAGTGCAGGGGGCACCGAACGGCGACAACAACCACTCGCGGTGAGTGCCGTAGGGCGTCCCGGTTGCCGCGGCCACATCCTTGCCGTCAGCCAGAACGATGCCTTCGACTCCTGGAATTTCAGCACGAGGAATCATGGTCAGGATCTGCGCGACGCGGTTCACGTTGACCAACATCAACTTGCGCGTTGGATCGAACGCTGCGCCACCCCAGTTGGCCCCGCCGGCAGAGCCCGGCATGAGAATCGTACCTGCACCCGCAGACGGCGGTGTGTAGATGCCCTTAGATTGCAGCGCTTCTATTTGGCGACGGCAGATCTTGCGGTCCCAGAACGTGAATCCCCAGGCGTCATCGGGCGTGAGAGTGGTGGACACCAGCGGCGCCGGCTTGACCGGAAAAGGCTGCGTCGGTGACAGCCACTCCCCGGGCAGTGCACCGCCCTGCGGCACCGGCCGTTCCTCGATCGGGAACAGTGGCCTGCCATTCGTGCGATCGAAAACAAAGACGAAACCCTGTTTGGTGTTCTGCACCACGGCGGGAATTGTCTTGCCGTCTCGCTTCAGATCGGCTAGCAGCGGCGGCGCCGAGACATCGTAATCCCAGATGTCGTGGTGCACGGACTGGAAATGCCAGATCGGCTTCCCCGTAGCCGCATTGAGCGCTACCAGTGAACTGGTATAGAGGTTGTTGCCCTTGCGCATGCCGCCGTAGAAATCCGGCGATGCCGATCCGACCGGCGCATAGATGATACCGAGCGCCTCATCGGCCACCATGGTCGACCAGACGTTGCCCGCACCGGTGCGCAGGGCGCTGCCATCCAGCCATGTCGCGTACGCCGGATCATTGGCATCGCGCGGGATGGGATCGAATTGCCACCGCAGTTCGCCGGTACGTAGGTCAAAGGCAAACACCGTGCCGGGCGGTGCATCGGTGCGTATGTTGTCAGTGATCGCGGAGCCGACGGCCACCACACCAGACGCGATGACCGGCGCGGATGTGAGTTTGGCCTCACCTGGAAATTTATCCGGCCATGCCCGCTTGATGCTGACTTGTCCGCCAGAGCCAAACCCGGGGCAGGCTTTGCCGGTCCGACTGTCTACCGCCACCAACCGGGAGTCATTGGTTCCCATGAAGATGCGGGTGGCGCACACAGCGCCCTGTGTCGCCTGCGGATCGCGCCACGCACTGACGCCGCGGCAGTTGTACTGGAACGGAATCTTGTGATTGACGGCGACCTGCGGGTCGAAAACCCAGCGCTCGCGGCCGTTGGTTGGATCCAATGCCACCATGCGATTGAATGGCGTACAGAACACCAGGCTGCCATCGATCAGAATCGGCGTGGTCTGGGTCGAACTATTGGCGATCAGTTGCGGGCCGCGCCGTTTCAATTCACCGGTCGAATACCGCCAGGCAATCTGCAGCTTGCCAACGTTGCCGCGGTCGATCTGCCTCGCCGTCGAATAGCGGCTGCCATAGGAGTCGCCGCCGAAGTAACTCCACCCGGCAGGCTGCTGCGCCGCGGCCGACTGGCAGATCAGCAATAGTGCCGAAGCAGTGATCGCCAGCCGTCCGGCAGAATCCGTGCGACGCATGGCTGTCACGCCGCGGGCTGCATGAACTCGATCACCGCGTCACCATCGAGACAGGCCCAGCCCGCCGCTGACATGGCGACGTGATAGGGCTGATTCTGATGATGCTGCTGGGCGGCCGCGTCCGTGAAGCACTCGAAGAACACGAACTCGTTGGGCTGCGGACCCTGCAGAAATTCGTAGACGAGCGTATCGGGCTCATGCAGCAGCACATTGCGTCGCAACTCAGTCACCAGACGGACGAATTCATCGCGCTTTTCGGGCTTGGTTCGAACCCGAATGTAACAGGCGTATCCTGCGCGTTTCGACATGGTGTCTATTCCTCGAGCAGATGCCCGGCCGTGTCTATCGACTCGGTCAGTTTGGAGATAGCGAGCCCGATCAGCCCGCTCTCGCCACTCGGTTGCCAGCCATGGTGGCGCGCACTGCCTGTTCGATCCGCTCCACCGAGGGGATCCACAACTGCTCGAGGTGCGCCGTCGCCGGCACCGGTGTATGCGGCGGAGTAATCTTCTGCACCGGCGCCTTCAGCGCGTCGAGTGCCTCGCACGCCGCAAGCCCGGCAATCTCGCTTGCCATGCCACAGTACGGGTCGGCCTCATCGACCACCACCAGGCGACCCGTCTTTTCCACGGATTCGAGGATGCTGTCACGGTCCAGAGGCGAGGTGGTCCTTGGGTCGATCACTTCGACCGAAATACCTTCCTTGGCAAGTTTGTCGGCCACCTTGTTGGCGAGCAGCACCATACGCGAGAAAGCGACGATCGTTACATGATTTCCTCTGCGGGTGATGTTCGCCTCGCCAAACGGAATCAGGTACTCGCCATCCGGCACCTCGCCCGTCTCGCCATAGAGCATCTTGTGTTCGCAGAAGATGACTGGATCCTCGCCACGAATCGCAGTGGTGAGTAGTCCCTTGACGTCCGCAGGCGACGAGGGCACGGCGACTTTGATGCCCGGAATTGCCGTGAGCATCGCGTACAGACTCTGCGAATGCTGCGGACCCGCACCATAGCCCGCACCCATCAGGGTGCGTATGGTCACCGGGACCGAGCACTTGCCGCCAAACATGTAGCGGAACTTGGCCATCTGGTTCAGCACTTGATCCAGACAGACGCCGATGAAGTCCATGAACATGACTTCTGCAACCGGACGCAATCCCGTGAGCGCTGCACCGTTGGCTGCTCCGACGATCGCCGACTCGGTGATCGGCGTGTCGATGACGCGATGGCGGCCAAACTCGGCTGCCAGTCCGACCGTGACGCCAAAAGTTCCACCCGCGGCCTCTCCCTCCCCGGCGCTGCCGCCGAGGCCGCCGACCACATCCTCACCCAGAATGATGACCCGCGGATCCCGCCTCATCTCGTTGATGAGGACCTCAGAAATCGCCTCTCTATAGGACTTAATCGCCATCTCAGTAGCTCCCGTAGACGTCGGTGTACAAGGCTTCATTGGACGGTTTCGGCGCCGACTTGGCGACGGCTACCTTCTCTTCGATCAACTCGCGAATCTCTTCGTCGACCTCGCGCAATTCCTCGGCTTCGATCCCGAACTCAACGGTCACCCGCTGCTCGAACTTGACCAGCGGATCGGCGGTCTGGCGCAGCCGTTCGACTTCTTTCGATTCACGGTACTTCTGCATATCGCCTTCGAAATGCCCGTACCAGCGCATGGCCGTTGCCTCCACGGCGCCCGGACCGCCTCCCTTGCGAGCACGCTCCACCGCACGGCCCACGGCCTCATATACCGCAAAGAAATCCGTGCCGTCGACCTTCTCGGCAGGCATGCCGAAAGCAGCAGCACGGTTGGCGATGTCTGCACCACCGAGGTGATAGCGCGCACCCGTGAACTCGGCATACCCGTTGTTCTCGAACATGAAGATCATCGGCAGTTTGAGTACAGCGGAGAAGTTCAATGATTCTGCGACCGTGCCCTGATTCGACGCTCCGTCACCGATGAATGCGAGTGCGACGCCGTCGGTACCCAAGGTCTTTTGTGTGAGCGCAGCCCCCACTGCAATAGGTGGCGCGCCGCCGACGATAGCGTTCGCGCCGAGCATGCCCTTGCGCAGGTCCGCGATGTGCATGGAACCACCCTTACCTTTGCACAAGCCGTCGGCCTTGGTGTAGATCTCGAGGAGCATGCCGCCGATGTCACAACCCTTGGCAATGCAATGGCCGTGGCCGCGGTGTGTGCTGCCGATGTAGTCGGTGTCATTGAGGTTCAGGCATGCCCCGACTGCGATGGCTTCCTGGCCGCAGTACAGGTGCACGAATCCCGGGACGGTGCCGGCCTGCACCTCACGTCGCATCCGTTCCTCGAACTCGCGTATCGCACGCATCCGTCGATAGGCGTCCAGCAGCAGCAGCGGATCGTAAGACGACATACTCTTCCTCCCGGCGTTGCAGACATTTGTGTAACGCTGGCACCGGCCGAAGCCGAAGCTCAGGCAAGTGACGCCGCCGGACTGCCAAACAAAAAACTAGGGAATTAAAAAACAGTCAGTCCGGCTTTTTTCGGAAATTAAACCAATAAAGCAAAAAACAAAAGCATCACTTGTCTTGCGAAGCAAAAGCGCCCGCAACACTGCACGGCCGAAGCGCCAGCGCGGTGCGCCACGCGCACACGCGACTGCAACAAAGAGTCCCCCAAAAGAAAAGGCCGGCTTTCGCCGGCCTTTCTAGATCACCGCACGGGAGTCGGTTACTTGCTGCCGCCGAAGTGGTAGCCCACCTCGAGACCCCAGGACACCGGGGCGCCCCACTGCGTGTGAGTCCACAGCGTTGCGACCGACTGGCTGGCGATGCGATAACGCTCGTCCGTCAGGTTCTTGCCATAGAGACGCGCGAAGTAGCGGTCATCCGGACCGATGTAAGCCACTGAGGCGTTCAGCAGGTCCTTCGCATTGAGGTAAGCATCGTACTGACGTCCCGCTGCCGAGATGTAGTACAGGTTCTCGTCCTCGTGGTAGTACTCGCCCGCGATCTCAACCCGGCTGTCGCCCAGCGGGATGGTGTAGACACCCTGCAACGAACCCATGAACTTCGGCGAGCGCGGCACCGGCAGCCCGGAATAATCCGCATTGAAGGCCTGAATCGTACCGCCGCTGACCGGGTCGGTCAGTTGCGGCTGATTGATCACGAACTTCTTGTATTCCGCATCCAGGTAAGAAGCCTGAGCGCGCAGACGGAAGGACTCCGTCAGCATCGCCTGGAACTCGAGTTCGATGCCCTTGGCTTCCACCTCGGCCGCGTTGTAGTACACCGTTTCCTGGAACTGCGCGCCGTTCTTGGTCGTGATGATGTTCACGTCACGCTGCGCGTCCTCGTACTTGGTGAAGAACACCGTCGGGTTGAAGCGGAAACGGTTATCAGCCGTTTCAAACTTCATGCCGAGTTCGTAGTTGGTTGCGAACTCCGGATCCACCGGACGGGTGAGTTCGGAGATCATCAGGCCGCTAGTGCCGGTCTGGTCGTTGTAGCCACCCGCCTTGTAGCCATGCGAGATGGTCAGGTAGGTGAACAGGTCATCCGTGAACTTGTACGAACCGGTGACTCGCCAGCTCGGCTCCGACCACTTGCTGGACAGGTTGCCGAAGCCAGGGGTCTTGTCGTTCACGATGACGCCGCCCGGGTACTTCTTGAAGTTACCCGCCTGCAACGGGTTGCGGAAGTCAGCCGCGGTCAGACCCGGATTGTTCGGGTCGAGCGAGCCAAAGCCGACCTGCGTCCGGCCCGCCCAAGAGCGCTTGTCCTCGGTGTAACGATAGCCGGCGCCGAGTTGGAACTTGTCGTTCACGTCCCAAGTCACGTCCGCGTAGCCGGCGATTGAATCGGAGTCTTGACGGTTGCAGAGCACCTGCGGCGTGCTGTTGTTGAACTGAGCAGGCAGACCAAAGCCGGCAAAATCCACCGCGAGGTCGATGAAGCCGAGCAGCTGAACTACGCAGAAGGCCGCGTCATTGGTCTGCTGGAAGGCGCCGACCACGTAGTTGAACGGGCCGTCCAGCTTGGAGGCCAGACGCAGTTCGAACTGGGTGGTTTCACGCGTCGTGTCGCGGGTTGCGTCGAACAGCGACAGCGGCTGACCCGTGATCGAGTTGACCGGCGCGGCACCGGTGTAGGTGTTGGGCAGGTGCTCGTCCTGATCGCGCTTGCCCGCCACGCCGAACAGCGTGTGGTTGCCGAGATCCCACTCCATGTTCAGGTAGATGCCATCGACATCCAGCACCTGACCCTTGCCCATGCCCAGCAACGAATCGTTGCGGTTGGTCGAGGCCATGTGGTCCAGCGGGTCGCCCTTAGGACGGGTGAAACCGAGGAAATTCCAGACGTAGGGCGCTCCCGGCGGCGTGTCGTTGTACGAGGGCACGGCGTCTGAACGATCGCGCATGTACTCGTACTGCAGCAGGAAGGTCAGGTCCTCAGTGGCATTCCACTGCGCCTTGATGCGGGCATTGGTGACGTCTTCGCCACCGCCGCTCTTCTTGGGCTGGCCCTTGCCGACCTGTCCGGTGATACCCGGAATATTGAACGGCGTGCCCGTGCCGTCGAAGAGGTGGAAGGTGTTGATCGGGCCGTAGTCGGCGCCCAGCTTGTAGTAACCATCGGATTTCTGGATGGCGCCCACCAGGCGGACCGAGAACACATCGTCGACCAGCGGCAGATCGACGGAACCCTGCACGCGCTGGCTGTTGAAGCTGCCGTAGCTGAGACGGATGTCGCCTTCGTACTCACTCATGTTCGGACGCTTGGTGCGGATATTGACCGCGCCGCCCGTGGTATTTTTGCCGAACAGCGTACCCTGCGGACCGCGCAGGACTTCAACGCTCTGCATGTCGAACGTGTCGAGCAACTGCGTCTGCACGCTCGGGATGACGAAGTCATCGACCTGCACGCTGACCGGCGAATCCTGATACACGATGATGCCGGTCAGACCGACGCCGCGGATTGCGAACGAGGCCGCATTGAACGCGGTGATGCGTGCGGCCGAGAAACCCGGCACTGAGGCCGCGATACCAGAGAGGTCCCGGGCGATCATGCGGTCGATGTCATTGGAGGTCACGGCCGAGACCGACACCGGAGTCTGTTGCAGATTGGTCTCTGCTGCAGAGCGGGTAGCCGTCACCAGCACCTCTTCGAGGCCCGCGTCCTGGCCGAACGAGACGGCCGGTACGCTGCCTGCGGCAGTGGCCAGTACGGCGGAAACGATGCGAGCGATCTGAGTCGTGCGAGAGCGAGTCAACTTCATGTGTGTCCCCTGTGAAAGAACCAATCTCAGCGGAAATCCCCGAAGAAACCTCCGCCCGGTCCTGTGGCAAAGTCGGAGTCTGATCGCAATGGTATAGGCTGGCATAAAAAAAGCAAACCTGACTGATTTTTATTTGTGCAACGCAGCATGGACTGCTGGGCAGGCTTGTTTACCGCAGTAACTTCGGTGCAGTTGGGCTACAGCATAAAACTGTGTTGTCTTTACAACACCCGCCTGAAGACCAGCGCAGCCCCTGCCCGCAGGAAAAACAGTCACGCCTGTTTCTTTCAGGACCCGCTTGCTATATTCGCAGACGCTGGGAAACATCTCGGCGTCAGACATCGATCCCGTCTTCAGGAGCAGCAACATGGCCGCCAATCTCAAAGTGACCTGGCCGATGAACCTCAACGCCCCGCAGGACTCACTCGAGGCGAAGCAGCCGGATGCCAACAACGGCACCGAGGTGCTGGACCCGTCACGCTACTACTCCAAGGAATTCATGCAACTGGAGTGGCAGCACCTGTGGCCACGAGTCTGGCTGCTGGCGGGCGTCACCTCCGATATTCCGGAATCGGGCGACTACACACGGTTTGATCATGGCCACGAGAGTTTCATCATCGTCCGTCAGGACGACGGCAGCATCCGTGCTTTCTACAACGCCTGCCCGCATCGCGCGAACCCCATCGCCCTGAACGAGCGCGGCAGCGTTGCCAAATTCACCTGCGCCTTCCACGCCTGGCGCTTCTGCATCGACGGCAAACTCGACCAGATCACGGACCAGGCGACCTTCGACCCCAAACTGATCGCGCACAAGCCGGGTTTGTCTGAGGTACGTTGCGACCAGATCGGGGGCCTGATCTTCATCAACATGGACGGCAAGGCGCCGCCGCTGCGCGAGTGGATCGGGCTGCCGGACGGTTACATCGAGAACTACCGCATCGACCAGATGCATGTCGTTCGCCACGTGCGTACCGAGTGGCTTGCCAACTGGAAGACCGGGGTCGATGCCTTCTACGAGACCTACCACCTGCCCTACATCCATCCGCAGACCCAGGGCGTCATGGAGGACTATTCGCAGTACGACACCTATCCGAACGGCTTCACGCGGATGATCGTCCCGATCTGCACGGCAAGCCATCGAACGCTCAATCCCGAGCAGATCAACGACGGCCTCAAGTACATGATGATGGAGGCCGGCATGAACCCGGCTGAATTCGAGGGAACGGGGCTGGAGGTACGCACGGCGGTGCAGCAGGCCAAGCGGGCCCGTGCCAAGCGTCTCGGTCTGGACCATTATGAGAAGTTCACCGACGGACAACTCACTGACAGCTGGGCCACAGGCTACTTCCCGAACGTGCAGATCGGCATGCACCCGGAAGGCGTGTTCATCATGCGCTTCCAGCCGCACCCCACCGACCCGGAGCGTTTCTTCTACGACAACATGACGCTGGTGCGCTATGTCGACGATCCCAACTACTTCGTACCGGGGTGGATGGGCCTGCCCAAGGACACCGACGTCACGGGTGCGACGCGGCCGGAGATCGAGCATTACGCCGCCGGCGTGCGCGCCGACCTTGGCGAAGTCCTGAATCAGGACGTCGATCTGGTGGAGGCCGTGCAGCGCGGTCAGAAGTCGCGAGGGTTCCGCGGTGCGCTTTGGAGTCAGCAGGAAGAGCGCCTGCGACACTACCACCGCGAGGTCGACCGCTACATCAAGGGCGAGAAGTAACCATCGGCCGTCGTCCGGCGCGCAACTCGAGGTAGCGCCGGACATACTGCGGAATGTCCTCGCGATGGTGGGTTGCGAGGATCAACTGCGTACCAGCGCGAACGGCGGCGTCGACTGCGACCCGGACCCGCAGCAGTGCATCCGGCGCCAGTCCATCGAAGGGCTCATCCAGCAGCAGCACACGGCGTCGGGCAACGAACGCCCGCGCAAAGAGCACCAGCCGCAATTGCCCGTAGGATAGTTCGCGTGCGCGACGCGACTCGAGATCGATGATGCCGAACTGAGCGAGCACCCGACGGGCTCGCTTGCGCTCCGCCGGCGTCGCAAACTCGTTGAGTCCGATACTCGAATGTAGACCGGATACGACGATATCCTGCACCGTACAGCCGGTGGCGGCGTAAGCAGCCTGCAATTCAGGAGATACCAGCCCCGTGCGCCGCTTCCAGTCGTCCATGACGACGTGAGGGCCGAGTTGCGGCCGCTCGATACGCCCTCCGTAGGCGGGCCACATATCACCGTACAACAACTGGACCAGTGATGACTTGCCGCTGCCGTTGCGCCCGATCACGCACCAGTGCTCACCCGCCGCAATCACCCAGTCGAACCGCGGCACCACGGCTCGGTAGTCACGATACAGCGTGACATCGTGCAGTCGCAGCAGGTCTTTGCGCGCAGGATTGCGGCCGGTCGGTTGCCGCAGAGGACGGGGCGGCGAGGATGGCACGGACTTTGGCGTTGCCCCCCGTCGTACCGCAGCGGGAGCGGCCCGGACCGGACCGAACAACGACGGCCTGACGACCTCGATCGGACCGGCCGCCACGATCCGCCCGTGCTCCATGCGCAGCGCGTGAGTGACTTCTGTGGGCACCTCGCCACGACGATGACTACTCAGGATCCAGGCAGTCGTTGGACCACAGGCTCGTGCGAGGCCATGGAGAAATGCCCGTCGTGCAGCCGCGTCGAGTCCGTTCAATGCCTCGTCCAGCAACAGGACGTCCGGCCGACGGACCAGCAGACGGGCCAATAGCACGCGACGGCGCTGCCCATAAGACAACGATAGGAAATTACGCGCAGCCAGACCGGCCAGACCGACTTGACGCAAGGCATCGATGGCATCCGACTGCTGACGTGAGGTCAATCTACCGAGCGGAATATCAAGATCATGAAACCCTGTACCGACCACCGCGTCCACACGCAGCGATAGTCCGTGCCGCTCGTAGCGATCCTGACGCTCGGGCCCCAGATACCCAATGCGCTCGCTGGCAAAGGCCGGCTGGGTGTGCGTCTCACGGCCGAACTGGTAGATGCGTTGTTCCCGCCCGGTGGGCGTGGGCCACAGTTCGCCACGCAGCAACTTCATGAAAACCGTCTTGCCGGCACCATTGGCGCCGACCAGCAGCCAGCGCTCACCCGCACGCAACGTGAAGGACAGGTCGCGTACTGCCCAATGCCGGCCATAGCGCAGACTGACGTCGCGCAACTCGATGGACTTGAGTCGTCGGCCGCTCACGAGATCAACCGCAAGTCAGTCGCCGTCCCACCACCAAGCGTCCCCGTCGCGGCGCGCGGTGCCCTCCTCGAGCAGCTTGAGCGCGTGCGCGAGCAGCGAGAAGCGTGCCCATTCGTGCAGGACCGGGGGCACGTCGGCGTACACCTCGGGCAGCAACTCGTCGAGCAGCGCACCCGGTCGTCGGCGCAGGGCGTTGATCAACTTGTCCTCGCGCTTGAGCCGGTGGGCGAGCACGCGCTTGATTTCGTCATGCGCCTGTTCGATCACCGCGCCGTGTCCCGGCGCGAGCGTCGCGATGGGCAAGGCGAGCAGCCGCTGTAGCGATTGCAGATATAGTCGCATCGAACCGTCGGGCGGCAGGATGACCACGGTCGAACCACTCATCAAGTGGTCGCCCGTGAACAGCATTCCGGTGCCCTCGAGCAAAAAGCAGACGTGATTCGATGCGTGGCCCGGCGTATGCAAAGCGATGAGGCGGTCGCCAGCCGTCATCCAGCAGGTGCCATCCGCGATGATCTCATCCGGATGGTAAGTGTCGTCCTGATAGCCATCGTCGGGTGCGGGTCGGCCAAACACCGGCGCGCCGGTACGGCGACTGAGCACCGTAGCGCCCGGCGAGTGATCAGGATGCGAGTGTGTACACAGTATGGCGTCGATGCGACCGTCCGCAGCTGCCAGCACCCGTTCCAGATGCAGCGTATCGTCGAGCGCCGGATCTATGACTACGGTGTTCTCACCCCGCAGCACATAGGTGTTGGTTCCAGGCCCCGTCAGGGCGCTCGGATTCGGCGCTACGATACGCAGCACATGCGGCGTCAGTCGCGCATGACCTCCGGTCAGCGCGGCCGCGCGCAGATCGATACCGCCGCCATACTCGCCTGAGGTCATGGAGGCGGAAGCTTGAATGCAAGTCCGCCCTTGATCACGACCGGGACCTCTTGCAAGACCCGGATGTCCTGCAGCGGATCGCCTTTTACGGCGATGAGATCGCCAAAGCGGCCGGGCGTCAGGCTCCCGATCCGGTCCGACCACCCCATATAGGTGGCAGCAACCGAGGTGGCGGACTGGATGGCCTGCATGGGCGACATACCGCGCTGCACCATGATCGGGAACTGCCGTGCATTCAACCCATGCGGATACACAGCTGCATCCGTGCCGAAGACGATCGGCGCGCCGGCGCGCACGGCCCGCGTGAAGCCCTGTCGCTGCGCCTCGGTCGTTTCCAGATTCTTGCGCAGGAATTCCTCCGGCCATTTCTCCTCGCGGCCCACGGTATCGATGTAGTCGCCGTTGTAGACGTCCATGGACAGCGCGACCTTGTGCTTGGCCGCCAGAGCAATCCCTTCGTCATCGATCAGGGAAGCATGCTCGATGGTGTCAGCACCCGCGAGTATCGCATCCTTGATTGAATCGGGACCATGGGCATGCGCCGCGACGCGGCGACCGTGCCGATGCGCCACCTCAACGACCGCTGCGAGTTCCTCACGGGTCATCTCGCGCGCCCCGGGTACGCCACCGAATGCCAGCACCGCACCCGAAGCAATCACCTTGAGTACGTCTGCGCCGCCGGCGAGAGCCAGTTCAGCCTTCTGCCTGAACTGCTCTGCGCCACGCGCAACACCCATACGCACCTGCGGCGGAATCTCCGACTCGGCATGACCGGGAATCACCAGATCACCCCCACCGGCGGGAATCGTGAGGTAGTAGCCGGCGACCTGCATACGCGGCCCGGGCGTGGTGCCAGCGTTGATCGCATCGCGCAGATCACGATCGACCCAGGCGATGTAGGTACCCACGTCCCGAACGGAAGTGAACCCCGCCTGCAGCGTATCGCGCGCGCTCTCGCGAGCGATTGCACCCTGCTGCTCGG